>Ga0307980_1000829_pt1 | contig 13434 bp, 12 predicted proteins | sample OrgLakmetage1060_FD_201817 | JGI IMG/M metagenome (GOLD analysis project Ga0307980, IMG submission 201817) | Saline water microbial communities from Organic Lake, Antarctica - #1060 | ecosystem: Environmental > Aquatic > Non-marine Saline and Alkaline > Saline | place: Antarctica: Organic Lake... | reverse complement strand
CTACAAAAGTAAACAGATCACAACTATACGCAACATTATTGGATCTATCTAACCGCAGCGTATTGTCAATGAATAAGAAAAAAAATGGCAAAATTCATGTTGATATTGGACCAAAAGTAGATAAAAAACTAAAAAGTTACGAACAGTCTCTCATGACTCCTATCGAAGAAGCTGCTGAGGATATAGCCATAACTAGAATTATTGACGGCCTGGGTCAATATAAATTGCCGTCTGGTTATTTGATAAAAGGAAGTAAACAATATGTTTTTTGGTGGCTGATGCGTGACAGTATGCGCAATGACAAAATTATTAAGACAGATATGCGACGAAAATATTTATCAATGATCTTGTCTTTTGGGTTGCTTTGTAGCTTTGCTCTTATCTTTATACCACTTTTCGGAGTTCGCATGTTCAATATGTTAGATATGGGCGAGTTAGTAATTGGTGATTTTATGACAAGTATCGAAAACGGTTTTGTGCTGTGGGTGATCATGGCTTTGCCGAGTATAATTGCCAGCTTCTTTTTATTGCGTTTTAGGGGAAGAATGTTAGGTCGCTATTGGCTACTGACTGATAAGTATGATCGATATTTAGAGCAGTTTGAAGCGTATCGAGAATTTGTACGCTTAACTCATAGAGGCAAACTACACTTTGATAGCAAGACACTAGAAAAAGAATCATTAGCTCAAACAAGGCCGTATGCTATTGCTTTTGGTTATGCGAAAGATAGTTGATAATTTGCTCTTATTCATTCGCTACGTTTCTGGTAAAAACACTCCATAGCATATACAATATCTGTAATGGAAGAGATTGAAAAAGCAAGAGTCGCATTGCGTTCGACATTTGATACATTGGAAGATAAAAAACAGATCTTCAAAGCTCCTGAGCTGAGAGCGCTGTTTGATGGCATGCGGGAAGTTGCGCCTGAAGATCGTGCAGCATACGGGAAGGCTGTCAATGATCTTAAAACAGAAGTGCAGGCGTGGGTTGCAGGCTTAGAAGTTGCCGATGAGGTCATAGAGCCAATTGATGTCACTGCTCCGCAAGCTATAAATGCAAGTTCTGCGCAGAGTTTCTTACCAAGTGATCAAGGCTCTCAGCACCCACTGACTACCGAAATTGAATATATTTGTGATATTTTTCAGCGCATGGGGTTTGTCGTCGAAGAATCTCGAGAAATAGATGATGATTTTCATATGTTTGAATCACTGAATTTCCCAGAAGACCACCCAGCACGTGATGATTATGATACATTCATGACAGATGAAGGGCTGATTGCACCCGCTCATACCAGCACAATGCAAAACAGAATTATAAAGAAGTATACATCGAATTTAGATGCCGGTGAGCCGATTGCTGCAGTTGTGCCTGATCGAGTGTTTCGTAATGAAGATTTAGATGCGACACACGAACACACCTTTTACCAGATAGAGGGGATATATGTTAGCAAAGCGGTGAACGTTGGTAATCTTATAGCAACATTGGAATCTTATATGAGTGAATACTTCGGGCAGAAACTTAAGACTAAGCTACAGCCATTTTACTTTCCGTTTACCGAACCATCCTTTGAATTCGCTATTGAGCGTCCTGACGTGCTGAAAAAAGATGATTCGGAAGAGCAAAAATGGTTAGAGCTGGGCGGTTGCGGTATGATTCACCCTAGCGTTTTGAAGTCTGCAGGCTTGGATCCAGAGGTCTACACTGGCTTTGCTTTTGGGTTTGGAATCGAGCGCATGGTCATGATGAAACACGGCATTGAAGACGTCAGACATTTCGAATCCGCCAACCTTAAGTTCCTAAGGCAATTTTCATGAAAATAGTAGATAGTCTTTCAGTCGCAGAGCTAAAAGAAATGGCCCAAAAGATGTTTGGAGAGCTTGTTAAAGCTGATGTCGACATTAAAAAGCGAATCTTTATTGTCGATATGGAAATGCATTTCGATGGTGAGCAAGAATTACTTGAGCATGGTTCTGAACAAAAAGACTTATGGGGTATCAACCTGCATCCAAATGATTACGGTACTGATGATTTTGTTGAGTTCGATTCAATGATCAATATTCGCCCTTCACAAGGAAACCCATCTAAAGATGTGTTAGACAGTGATGTAAAAGCTAAAATAATCGAATTAGTCAATGAGGTTGTTCATGAGTAATCACGTTTTTGACGAAGATGCTTGGGCCGATAAGTCATTGTTTTGGCAACTTGGTAATGTTGGCTCTGAAGTCGGAAGGGCATTAAAAGGGAAACACGCTGGCAACGAATCACGGATGATGTCTGCATTCTATAGAGGAATGGACTTAATGAATGCCACTATTCGTGCTCGCGTTAGCCAGAATAAATCGCCGAGAGAACTATTGATTGCTCGTGAACAGTTTGCTAAATCTATTCTAACTGACGATGTAGACTTGACGCTAGAAAAATACTTTATGGACTTTGCAGTTGCAGAAAGAATGAGACAGTTATCATGATAGAACCTAAAGAAATAACAATTGGTTGCATTGGTTATGAAATAAAAGCTGACTGGTACCAAGGTGATGATTCCGTGGGTGTTATGTTGTTTTTAATTGGTTTTCCTTCAAAAAAATCTACACAGACAGATTTGGTAACCTCTCAGGTCACTGGGACAGGTATGTCAGCAATCGTCTTAGAGTATTCAGGTTTTGGAGAAAGTGAATTTGATCTCAATGAAGTCTCTCCTGCTCAAAATTTTATTGAAGTAGTGCAAGTCTTTGATTGGATAAAAGATCATAAAAAAGCGAACAAGATTTGTGTGATTGGCACCAGTTACGGCGCCTTTCAGGCGACGCAACTTTCCGAATATAGGAAATTTGAAAAGCTAGTGCTACGAGTTCCGGCACTCTATCCACCTGAGATTTTTTACACAAAATGGAAGAACATAGATCGGGAATATGTGGATCAGTATCGTAACAATTTTGAGGATTACAAATCACACCCGCTTTTAGTTAGAGCTTCGCATTTTCCAGGTGAAACTTTTACAGTTATACATGAGATTGACGAGTCTTGTCCTTTACTGTCGACACAAGCTTTCACTTCGGCTTTTGGCGCAGAAGAGTACATAGCAGAGAAATTCAAGCATAGCCCTGGTAACTCGGATATCACCAGAGAAGAATTGGTTAATTATCAAGAAGTCATCGTAGACTGGTTAAACAAATGAAACAGGCATTAATATTTCATGGAACTCCAAACAAAGACGAGTATTATTCACGTGAATTTCCATCGCAGAGTAATAGCCATTGGCTACCATGGCTACAAAGAGAGCTTATTCTTCTGGGTTGGTCAGCACATACCCCAGAAGTATTTGAGTCTTTCGCTCCAACATATCAAAAATGGCTAATTGAATTAGAACGCTATGAAATAGATGAAAACACTGTATTGATCGGTCATAGTTGTGGTGGTGGCTTCCTCCTCAGATGGATGCATGAAAATCCGAATGTTAAATTTGAAAAAGCAATATTGATAGCTCCGTGGCTTGATGTTGATGAGTCGAAATCTGGAGACATGTTTAAAGTAGATTTTGATATTGTGAACCAGAATAAAGTTATAGTTTATGAATCAAATGACGACATGAATAGTATTAAAAGTTCAATAGTAAGGATAAGAGAATTTATGCCAGATGCAAAATATGTATCTTTCACTGGCTACGGTCACTTTTGCTATGAATTTAAAATGGGTACAGTTGAATTTCCAGAACTATTGAAAGAGATCACAAAATGATAGTTATTACTGGAGCAAGCGGAGGCTTAGGACTACAGCTAGCAAAGTTATACCAAGAAGCTGGTATTGACCCAGAAGTCTATACTGGATTTGCCTGGGGTAACGGTATTGAGCGTATGGTCATGATGAAACACGGTATTGAAGACGTTAGACATTTTGAATCAGCTAACCTAATATTTCTAAGGCAGTTTTCATGACTAAACCTAAGGTATTTGCCTTTTTGGACAGCCAGAATTTGAACCTTGGTATTCAGAGTACAGGTTGGAAATTAGATTTTGGTAAATTCCGTTTATATTTGAAAAACAAATACGGCGTAGATAAAGCATATTTGTTCATTGGTCAGCTTGCTGGTAACGAATCTCTCTATGATAGGCTTCAGGATGATGGGTATCACCTCATACTGAAACCGACTACAGAATACAGAGTCAACGGAAAAGTAGCGGTGAAGGGTAATGTCGATGCAGAGCTGGTTTTATACGCCGCTGCAAAAGTGTACGACAAGTACGATAGAGCTATTTTAGTAACTGGTGACGGCGATTTTATGTGCTTAGCAGAGTATCTAAATGACAATCAAAAACTAGACAGTATCATGGTACCGAATGGAAAATACTCAAAGCTGTTTAAACCTTATCAAGAAAAAATTATTAGAGTAGACTCGCTTAAAAATTCACTAGAATACAAAAAAGACCAGCGTCGGCGGTCGGTCGAAACCTTAGGCTTATCTGGTCATGGTGATGAATCAACTGTAGCGCATAAGGTTAAAAAAGTCAATCACAATAACGCCAGCAAAAGAAACAAGAAATGATAGTTATTACTGGAGCAAGTGAAGGCTTAGGACTACAGTTAGCAAAACTGTATCAAGAAGCTGGCAAAAAAGTAGTTAATATTTCTCGGAAAAAATCTGAATTTGCTGATGTAAACATTGAACTAAGTCTGCGCGAAGGTACATCCATTCAAGAGGCAGCAAATAAAGTCTTAAAAATTTCAGACAAAATTGAAGCAATTGTGTACTGCGCTGGCGTCGCTTCTATTCAACCTTTTGGTGAAATAGAAGAGGATGAGATAAAGAGACTCATGTCTACAAACGTGAAGTCACAGATACTTTTAACCTCCTTTCTAATCGACCGAATCAGAAATGACGAATCAGATATAATGTGCGTCTCATCTACGGTCGGCACAAAAGGTCGCAAAGATTGGTCTGTGTATACGGCGTCAAAACGGGCCGTAAGAGGATTGGCACAAAGCTTGCAAGATGAATTTAGTGGGCAACCAAATCGAGTCATTAGTTTTGTCCCTGGTGGTATGGCTTCAAAGAATGTCGAACACTTCAACGGACAGAAGCTAGAAGATTCAAAAAACTGGATACAAACAAGCGACATGGCATTATTTATGAAGCAAATACTTGATTTACCCAAAAATATGGAAGTATCAGAAGTTATTATCAACAGAAAGGTTTCAATATGAAGACTATTTTGGTAACTGGATCGAGTCGAGGAATAGGCCGAGCTATTGCACGTAAGGCAGCAAAGCAAGGTTATAAAGTGATTGTTCATGGCCGAACTGACTCTGAAGCCCTCCAGCAGGTTCATCAAGAAATCGAAGGCTCCATTAAAGCTATTTTTGATATATTGGACAAAGAAGCTACCCATAAATCTATTACAGAACTTGGCCACATTGACGTCTTAGTTAACAACGCCGGAATAGCTAAGAATTTCTTGAAAGACATAGCTGGCATGGATGATGAATTAGCAATGCAGGAGTATAAAACTAACGTTTTGGGTACTTTACACTGCATGCAGTCAGTTTTACCGACTATGAAAGAGCAAGGCAATGGTAAAATCATAAATATAGCTTCTATCAAAGGTCAATATAATTTAGCAACTCTTAGCACATTGACATATGCCGCCACTAAAGCGGGAGTTATATCTATAACCAAAGCTCTTGCGAAATCTTACCCAGAGATTCAGATAAATAGCGTATCTCCTGGCTACATAGAGACTGACCAAGTGAACGATTGGAACGAAGAAACATTTAAGCGTATCAATAACGGTACTATTGTAGGTCGAATAGGTCAGCCAGAAGAGGTTGCAGGATTAGTCATGTTTTTGGCATCTGGGGAAGCTGATTACGCTACCGGAACAGATTTTCTAATAGACGGCGGCTACGCCATAAAAGGTAAATAATATGAAGTTTAGTTTAAATTTAGCGCAGTATTATAGTAACGTTGATCTCAAAAGTCTCGACACTGATGATGTGGTTAGAAAACTTGGTTTACAGCTAGGTGCTATCGAGTCTGTTGAAAGATATGCTGATAAATATACAGGAGTCGTCGTTGCAAAAATTGTTTCATGTGAGAAACATCCAGATGCAGACAAGCTAAGTCTCTGTATGATAGATGACGGTGGAGTGACGCAAGCCGTTGAGAGAAATGAAAATGGATACGTACAAGTCGTGTGCGGCGCCCCTAATGTAAGGGATGGTATATATGTCGCTTGGATTCCACCTAAAGCAGTTGTACCTAGTTCTTACGGAGACGCTGAGCCATTTGTACTAGAGGCTCGAGAATTAAGGGGTAAAGTATCAAATGGTATGTTGGCGAGCAAGAAAGAACTTGCAATGGGAGAAGATCATGAGGGAATACTAGAGATCAGCGCACTGGATGTCGATGAAGAGTTGCTTAGTCCAGGTGTAGATTTCAGCAAGCTGTACGGTTTGGATGATGTAGTAATCGATTGTGAAAATAAAATGTTTACTCATAGGCCGGATTGTTTCGGTAACATGGGTATAGCACGCGAATTGAGTGGCATCTACGGCATGAAATACGCGAGTCCTGAATGGTACAAACAACATATCGATTTTGATCAGGCAAACGAACTTGAAATGACAGTATCTAACAACGTCAAAGAACTTGTTCCTCGATTTAGCGTCATAGTCATGAATAATGTGGTAGTTGAGCCGAGCCCACAGTGGATGCAAGGATTTTTATTGCGCTCAGGAATAAAGCCGATTAATAATGTTGTTGATATAACAAACTATGTCATGCATTTCTTGGGTCAACCACTCCATGCTTTTGATTACGACAAATTGCAACAATATTCAGATGTACCGAGTTTGTCGCCTAGAATGGCTCACCAGGGAGAGAAATTACAACTACTTAACGGTAAAGAGATTGAACTTGACACAAATGATATTGTTATTTCGACAGATGCTGCTCCTGTTGCATTAGCTGGAATTATGGGTGGATCAGAAACAGAAGTTGATGAGAATACGAAGTCAATAGTTATAGAATGTGCTAACTTCGATATGTATGCAATCAGGCGTTCGAGCATGCGGCACGGACTATTTACCGATGCTGTGACAAGGTTCAACAAAGGACAGAGTCCCCTGCAAAATTTGGCCGCATTATCATACGTGACAAAGTTAATGAGCAGCTATGCTTCTGCTTCTCAAGCGAGCCCACTTTACGATATAGCAAGTTTCGATACTTCTGCTGATAATTTGAATCATGTAGAAGTTTCGGCTGAATTTATTAATTCACGGTTAGGTACTGATCTTTCTGCTGACACCATGAAACAACTGCTTGAAAACGTCGAATTTAAAGTAGAGCTTGCAGCGTCTCAACCTCAACCTGAACCCTCAACCTCAACCCTCAAGATCACTGTCCCGTTCTGGAGAATGGATATTGCTATCAAAGAAGATATTGTTGAAGAAATCGGTAGGTTACATGGGTATCAAAAAATAGATGCAACTTTGCCAGCGCGGTCTTCTAGGCCTGCGCCAAAGAACGCTATGCGTGAATTTAAAAAAGCATTGCGCGACACTATGACAAAATATGGCGCTAATGAAGTGCCGACCTATAGTTTTGTGCACGGCGATTTACTGAAAAATACTGGGACAGATCCAGACAAGTGGGCTTATCATGTGCGCAATGCATTGAGTCCTGATCTGCAGTATTATCGGACAAGCCTGACACCAAGTTTACTTGCAAAAGTGCACGCAAACCTAAAAGCACAGGCTGGCTCAGATGCAAACGAATTTGCATTGTTTGAAATCGGCAAAGCCCATGTTAAAGATCATATGGAAGAAACTCCTGAAGAGAATTTACCTAAACAAATGCGGCGCATAGCATGTGTTTTGGCTGCAGATCCAAAGACTGCAAAAAAATATGACAGTTCGGCATACTACCAGGCTAAAAAATACGTCGACGAGTTAACGAATGGCCAAGCGAGCTATAAACAACTAGAATCGACTGACTCGCCTGTAACAAGTGTCTACCAACTGGGCAGAAGCGCGGTCGTAACTATGGGCAACAAAGATGAGATTATTGGTGTGATTGGTGAATACAATAAAAAGGCTCGTAAAAGTCTCAAGTTGCCAGAGTATTGTGCTGGTTTTGAAATCGACCTTGATTTGCTTAAAGAAAATCTATTCCCTAAGACCTACGAACAATTATCTCAGTACCCAAGTACTTCTCAGGATGTGACGTATGAAGTACCGTTAGGTATGGATTGGTCGACTCTGAATGGGTATGTACATGGTGGCTTAATAAAAGCAGAAAAAGAAAATGGCTACAAAACAGCCATAGAGCCACTCGATATTTTCCAGCCAGAATCAATAGAGAAGAAGCGGATTAGCTTCAGAATAACAGCGTCCCACCCAAATAAAACGCTCAAGACCGCAGAATTAACAGCACTATTAGATACAATAACAGGGACTATCAGTGAAGAGCTTCACGCAACTCGCATTTAGTTTTCTTGTCTCCATGGCATTTGTGCTTATGGTGCCATTTATGTCATCAGCCCAAGGTGTCAATGATTTCGTCATTACATCTTTTGATGCCGATTACAGACTGACTAATCAAGACCCACAAGGGTTTTTAGAAGTTGTTGAGACAATTGAGCTAGACTACAGTGGGCAGAACCGAGGCATACTGCGTGCTATTCCAAATACCTACAAAGACAATGATCTTAATTTGTCGGTGCTATCTGTCACCCGTGATGCCCAACCTGAACCATATATCACCTATGAAGAAAATGATAATACGGTGATTCGGATCGGTGATGCCGATACGTTCATTACTGGAGTTCATAGCTACGAGTTAGTCTATACATTGGAAAATGTTATATCTTTTTATGACGAGTATGATGAATTTTTCTGGGATAGTAATGGTGATCAATGGCTACAGACGTTTGAAAACGTCAGTGTTGATTTGCAAGTTGACGCAACATCTAAGTCTGGAACTGCTGCTCAGTGTTTTGCTGGAATATTTGGCTCAACTGATCAAAATAAATGTCAATTAACACAACGTACTAATGGCCTGGAAGCCGAGTCTACCGCTCCTCTGGATGCTAATGAAACACTGACTGTCGTGCAGGCTTACGAAAAAGGTTATTTCACTGCACCAACTTGGATAGAAAAATACAGAAAGTATGTGCCAGCACTGATTGCAATTGGTGCACAGATATATGCAGTATTGTGGGCTTATAAGAGGTGGAGAAAAGACGGTAAAGATTTCGCTTCACGAGCGACTGCACCGTTTTTCGGAAGACCTAAAAACGTCAGTGTTATGCAGGCAAGCTATCTGAAAGATAACAACCTAACACCGCAACACATAAGTGCGGCGATCATAGATCTGTCTATTCGTGGTTTCATAAAAATATCTGAACACAAAGAAAAGAAGAGAACCAAACACACGTTAGAGTTAGTAAATTTAGCCGATAGGAGCACGCATGCAGATGAGCTAATGTTATTGAAAGGATTGTTTTCGATCTATAACATTGGCACTAAAATAGAATTAGGAGACAAAAAGAATAAGCTCTACACGACTTCACAGAGCATAGCGACGCATCTTGATAAAGATCTTCATAAAAAAGGATTCTATGAAATCACCCCAAGACAAGCATTCCCTAGAGTCTTAGGCCCTTTTCTACTTAGTATTTTTGCTGGAGCTATCGGTGTTATCCTAGGAAGCTTGACGTCAGGTCTTACGGTCGTTACTGCCGGGGTGTGCTTCGTTGCAGTTATCTTGCTCGGCAGACTAATGACTAAAAGATCTCAGCCGGGAGTCGAGCTTCTAGAGCATATGGACGGGCTGGAGTTGTATTTAGAAAAGGCAGAGAAAGATCGAATAAAAATGCAAGATGCAGTCGAGGCACCGTTAGCGCCTCATACGGGTGAGCCAACCCGAGACGTCAAGTTCTTTGAGAAGCTACTACCGTTCGCAATAGCGATGGGAGTAGAAAAATCCTGGGCAAATGCATTTAAAGATATCTATGCGCAACCGCCAGAGTGGTATAGCGGTAATTGGTCATCTTTTAATACTGCAGCATTAGCATCTAGCTTGTCCGACACAGCCAAAGTAACGTCGCAATCATTTACCGCTCCATCTAGTACTGGTGGCTCTGGTTCATCCGGCGGTGGTTTCTCCGGCGGCGGAGGCGGAGGAGGAGGCGGCGGAGGCTGGTAGTATACTGTGTCGTCTGGTACTATATAAACATTAACAATTAAACAATATACAGAGAGTCGGAAGGGATCTAGCCCGTTATAACCGATCAGCAACCTACAAATGCAAGGTGCTACGTCTAGCTTGTCCGTATGGTCAAGAAAGATATTGATACTTCTTCATATCCTTTTGTCCAAATGCGGACGGAAGGATATTTTTATGTCATATCAATTATTTACGAGCGAATCAGTCGCTGCAGGGCATCCAGATAAGATTGCCGATGCAATCAGTGATGCAATATTGGATGCTATCTTAGAGCAAGATCCAAAAGCCCGTACTGGATTAGAAACAATTGTTGGCGCTAATAAAATAGGTTTATTTGGCGAAATAAAAACAACTGCCACTGTCGATTTTGAAGCTGTAACGAGGGAGAAAATTAAAGAACTTGGCTATGATAATCAAAATTGGAACTTTTCTGACCAGTCACCAATAGACAACAATATCCACCAACAATCTCCTGAAATTGCTATGGGAGTAGATCTTGACGGTGCAGGAGACCAGGGAATGATGTTTGGATTTGCATGCAATGAAACACCAGAACTCATGCCGCTTCCGATTACGCTTGCTCACGCATTGAGTCGAGAATTAGACGACGCACGAAAGTCTGGATCAATTAAGTTTGTTCGCCCAGACGGAAAAAGCCAAGTGACAGTCAGATATGACGGCGACAAACCAGTCGCAGTAGAAAAAGTTGTGATGGCTATTGCTCACGATGAAGAAACATCACCAGAAGAAGTGAATCGAGTCATAAAAGAGCAGTTAATAGATGTCGTATTAGAAAAATATGGCTACGAAGTCGATGACGATCAGGTTGTAATTAATGGCACTGGCTTGTGGCATATCCCAGGTCCTGATAGTGATGCCGGGCTGACTGGACGCAAGATTGTCGTGGATGGCTACGGCGGGTACGCCCGGGTTGGTGGTGGAGCATTTAGTGGCAAAGACCCAAGTAAGGTCGATAGATCAGCTGCATATGCCGCACGTTACATAGCAAAGAATATTGTTGCAGCAGGACTTGCTACAAAGTGTGAAGTCGCATTGGCTTACGTGATTGGTCAGCCAGATCCACAAATGAAAGCGTTTGATTGTTTTGGTACCGAGACAACAAGTCTTGATGAAATTCAGGTATTTGTTGATCAGTTACTTGATACAACAGTGAAGGGCATAGTCGAAGGGCTTGATTTACAGCGCCCGATATATAGCCAAACAACTGCCTATGGTCACTTCGGTAAAGAGTATCTTCCTTGGGAACAGATCAAAACGACAGCATAAGTAAAAATAATTACATAATGTCAGTGATAACTATCACCTAGACATAAACGTGATGTAAATTGTATTATTTAAGTACGGAAGATGTGCAGGTGGAAACAGCTCACTCTCCAGAAAAATCGGGCACATGAGCCCGATTTTTAATTGAGATCGAAAATATCTAAGTAACTATTAATTGTATAGTGACTAAGACTATAGTCTGATACAATGGTATTAAATACGCACTGCAGCTTTAGCAGTATATTGTAATTTGTTAATGGGCGACAAGTGAAAGGTTTTGGATTTGTGAAAGAAATAATAAAAATACTAAAAGTTGGCAGTAGCCTGAAGAAAAGCTATGCATTGATAAGTTTTTTGACGATTATGTTGTCTTTGCTGACTATTTTGCAGCCTCTCATATCAGGTTGGGCTATTGACGAAATCGGAAAAGGGTCTGATGCAAATATTCAATTTGCTGCTTTTCTCGCTCTAAGCATCTTTGTGCTAGATTTAGGCCAAAACCTATTCAGTAACTGGGGTGGGTATATCGGTGACAACATCGCAGTAAGGCTCAACAAACTTCTAAGTGAGCGATATTTTGCCCATCTGATGCAATTACCGCAACAATATTTTGATACAGAACTTTCTGGCAAAATAATTTCACGTCTGAACCGTTCAATTGTGCAAATTGTGAACTTTATTCAGATGATGACAAACAACTTTTTGCAGTTCATCTTTAGTACAATCTTCAGTCTTATTATTGTTGCGACCATCAGCTGGGAAATAGGCCTCATGTTGTTGTCACTTTATCCGATTTTTATAATCATGACAGTACGCTCAAGTGGCACTTGGCAGAAGTATCAAGATAAGAAAAATGAAAATATAGACTTAGCGAGTGGTCGGTTTGCCGAAGCTGTCGGACAAGTAAAAGTAGTAAAAAGTTACGGACAAGAAAAACGTGAGCTAGGGTTTTTTGGTAGACATTTCGGCAAGCTAGTAACTCTTACAAAGCCACAATCTAAATTCTGGCATATTCAAGATGTTAAGCGCCGACTGGTTCTTAATATCATTTTCTTAGGTGTCTACAGCTTCATATTTATACGAGGAGCTCAAGGGGTATTTAGTCCAGGTGAGGCAGTAACACTGATTCTTTACGCAATGAACATACGTATTCCAATATTCACAATCAGTTTCTTAGTAGAAGCAACACAACGAGCAGTAAGTGATAGTCGTGATTATTTCAAGGTTATGGAAGAAGTACCTGAATCGGGTGATTCTAAAAAAGATATTGCAGTAAAAAGTGGTGATCTGGCTTTTCAAGATGTGACATTTGGTTATGAAGATGGAAAAGATGTGGTCAAGAATGTTGATTTCGCCGTCACATCTGGTCAGAAAGTAGCATTGGTTGGAGAAAGCGGCGAAGGTAAGACAACATTGACGAACTTGTTGCTTCGATTATACGATCCACGTAGCGGTAAAATTTTATTAGACGGACAGAACATAGAAGATTTTTCACGTCACTCGCTACGTTCTTCGAGCGCTGTCGTATTCCAGGAGCCTAATTTGTTTAGCGGCACCATTAAAGAGAATATTAGTTATGCACATAAAGACGCAACTGATAAAGATATTATGAAAGCCGCCAAGGCTGCGAATGCACATGATTTCATTAATGAGTTAGAAAACGGCTACGATACACAGATTGGCGAGAGAGGCCTTAAGTTATCAGGTGGTCAGAAGCAAAGAATTGCTATAGCAAGGGCGCTCTTTAAAAATGCTCCACTGTTAATACTAGACGAAGCGACAAGTAGTTTAGATAGCAAAAGTGAATTACTCGTACAAGAGGCCCTTGAAAGACTCATGAAAGACCGTACTACCATCATTATCGCTCACAGGCTCAGCACTATTCAGAATGTCGACGTCATAGTTGCACTTAAAAACGGGACAGTATC
>Ga0307980_1000828_pt1 | contig 13434 bp, 10 predicted proteins | sample OrgLakmetage1060_FD_201817 | JGI IMG/M metagenome (GOLD analysis project Ga0307980, IMG submission 201817) | Saline water microbial communities from Organic Lake, Antarctica - #1060 | ecosystem: Environmental > Aquatic > Non-marine Saline and Alkaline > Saline | place: Antarctica: Organic Lake... | reverse complement strand
ACATGCAATTGCTTGTACGAGTGAAATATCCACATTGCCAGGCGTAAATGAGAATGCACTGTCTTTTATAGGCCGCACACAAAACCCGATATTGGTTTCATTGGCCCATTATCATTTGTATGACTCAAATCCTGAGGTCGACGAAAGAGAAGACCTTCAAGAAGAAATAATATCTATATTAGACATCATTGTAAGTGATATCTTTGAAAACTGCCACATACCAATGCTAGATGCTACAACTAATTTATACCCCTTTACCGATTATGAGTTGGTGTTAGCAAGAGATGGGAGCAATAGGCTGCATAAATGGGTGATCGAAATAGCAAATAGCGTGCCTGGCGAGGATTCCGAGGCCCGAGAAGAAAAGCTTATACAGGGCATTATTTGGGCCATGCAGGCAAAGGAAATAGGCTCTGAGAGCAGCAGAGGCAGCTTTTTCGAATACATTGCCGTGATTCTGTCGGCCAAAAATAAATTTGGGCCCATAATTCGGATTTTCAACAAATGTGCCTCAACAGAAGTTTCAGTCAATATGAACCTTATATTACAGGACATAGGATTAGAGGGCCCAGAGGCAAAAGAAGAGGACGTCTGGAAATGGCTTGGCTATCGTGAGCTCTTGCTTTGGCGCCAGACATTTGTTATTAATGATTATGAGGCCTATAAGCGGGCCTTGGAGGCAAAAAAAGTGAGCTGGGAGACTCTTACTGATGAAAGCGACGAAACTGATGGCAGTGACAAAACGGGCTCTGAAGTGGCCTGTTAATTATTATTATTTTTTTGGGGGCGCTGGCAGCCATGCCAACATTTTGCCTCACCCCCGTATGGCTTTAAATTATATGCCCGTGCGTTGGCGGCCAACTCCAGGGAAACGGTTCACCATTTTCGGCCCTGGCGACCAAGGGGCCAAAATCACTTATCATGCCCATCAGCATAAGTTTTACATCATGAGGTGTGTTATTAATGATTATATTGATTATTGATGCGCCCCCAAAATTCCGGGCCAAGGTATTTATGGTGGCCACGCTCGCATTATATTCATTGCCAGTGGCCAATTTATGTTTCTTTTGTGGGAAACCCATTAATTTGAAACGAACGTAGACTTCAGTGGCGGCACCTTCAAACATGGCCCCAAAATCAAAGAAACTAATGCGGGACCATTCACGTAAATCGACCGAAATAGTGATATTACTGAGTGATAGCAATTGTTCCCAGTTGCAAATTGGGGGTCCGCTATACTTCCCAAAACCAGCAAAATCGCCCCGGAAAACCAACCGTATGGACCTTAGAGTCGTGTTCTGATAGAAAACCAGAGGGTTCCTTGTGGTTTCAATGTGCAATTTTAGGCTAGTTATTTTAGACTCTAGTACACTCAAGAACCTGAACCTAGAATGCTTATTACAGTCCCTTATCTCATATATCTTTCGGTCCAAGTCAATATTTGCGTAAATGGAAAAATCATTTACATATAATATATATTCCACGTATAAACAGAATGATTTGTAGGCATTAAAGGCCCCATTTTTCATGTGGGGCAAGCGTCCGTTAATCATAGTCAATTGATACTCTATTCTATCATGAAACTGCTTATTTACCAGCCTCAAGGTATTTATGACCTCGATTAGCACGCCCATTTCGGCCACTATTTCTTGGGCCTTGGGGAATGTACGCGCCTGGATTTGGGCCCTCGCCCCAGAAAGTGGGCCGGTCTTAGGGGATATAAACTGGGGCCCGGCAAGCCAACCCATTATTTCAAGCAGTATATCATTATTCATACTGGTGCGCGGGCTATGCATTTGTTTATTTTATTTATGCGTTTCAATTGTTTAACTGGCCCCCAAAAGGCCATTTTATTACCTTGGACAGCCAGCCCGTAATTGCCAGCTAAAGAAGGGCCAGGGCCCCCAGAACCCCCTTCAATTAGCTCTATAATGCGCCTGTCTTTTTTGGCCAGCTCATCCTTGCATTCATTCAGCCGGCGTTCATACTGGAGCGCCTGTTTGTCCATTTTGTCAATTAATTCACGATAATGGCCCACATATTTGTTCATTATGGCCCCGTATTTCTCATATACGCCTCCCAAAGCACCCCTGGGAACGCCCACAAGCTCATTTTCGCCCTTTATTTTGAGCCTCAGGTTGCAAAGGGCGAAATAATCACGGGCCTCGGCCTCTGCGCGCCTGATAAATTGCATGTCAATCATGGCACATTTGGCCAGCATCACACCATTAATGCCCATTTTGCCATATTTGGCCTTGTGCTGGGCCAACCGGCGCTCTAGATTGTCTGTCATGCCATATTTGAATATAATTACATCTGGGGCCAGGCTAATCGGGGCCCCCAGTTTTGTATATAATTCACTAGCCGTTCCTAGCCTGATAAGGTATATGCATGGGATTGTTGATGCGAAAATATCAAAGGCCATTTTCATAGCCATTGGGGGCACACCAATATCTGTATTTACTGTATTTGAGCTTACTGAGTTTACTATATTTGAGCCTGCCATATTTGAGTTTGCCATATTTGAGCCTGCGCCCCCAGACTTCTCTGATATAAATGCAGCGCCAACCATCCTACTCGACCCATAACAGATGAATGAGATAGTCCATTTTACCCCTGCAAGGGCCTTTTGGCCACCACTCATAATATATTTTATAGACCATAACACTGTTTTTTGAAATGCCCACGATGAGAGTGGGCTTTCATTGGAGGGCTCTTGATTAACAATGTCATTTGTCCCAGTTGATTTATTGATAATACTGGGCCCATGAGTGGCCATATACTGGTCTACCCAGTCTTTGCGCACGAATAACTTGTCCATTTTCATGTTGGTCCTTTTTTCTTGATATTTATATTTGCCATCCACTAAACGGGCCCAGATATGTTGGTTCTCAAGCCCATGGTGCTCAATAAATTTCAGCATGGATTTCTTGCACCCCACAAAAAGTGGCGGGTAAGTTTCTTTGAGGCCATTTACCAAATAATATTCCTTGTCGTCAAATTCCATTATATATATGGTTATAATTAATATTTAAATCGGGCGGGCTGGCCTTTCGACTTTGCCGTCCTTTCTTTTTCGAGGGCAAAAAAAAAGCCCTCTCACCCAGTTAGATATGGTGTGCTAAGGCTCTTCAGAATATACAAAGCACACTTTGATTATAGTGGCCATTATAGATATTTGAGTGGCCATATACAGGGCAATTATCAACTCTATTGGTATCCCATTAATAAAGGCCAATCATTACTATACCATCTAAAATAGATATTATATTACCTATATGCGAGCCTGAATTGCAAACCACTGAGAGATTTGCAATGATTATATTAATTATTACTATGGGCCAATATAGCCTAATTTCGGCCATACAAATCAATAATAACACATACCGGATGAAGGCGGTAACGATTTCATATTTGATTATATTCACGGCCATATTTGTGTATTAATATTGAATTCAGTTTTTAGTTGGGGGCCAAAATTCTCAGCAGGGGCGCCCGCTAAACATTCCCACCCCATTGTTTCATTTAAAGAAATGCCAATTAAAAATTGAACGCCCCTTTCCCCTCATAAAATAAAGGGCCATGAATGTACAAGAAAACAACTATTATAAGATGTTTGCAAGGCCCCCACTAGATGCGGACAAGCAGGTGCTCGGGCCCCTTGGATTTGATACTCTTATAACCATGGATTTTAACCACCACCAGCCTCTTTTAGTGAGTATCCCCTCGAATGTGCAATCTTTGTCTTGTATAGGCAATAAGCATAAATATTTGGGCGGATTTCCCTCTGGCCTGGTTTCATTAAATTGCAGCAATAATGCTATAATATCATTGAATAACCTGCCTGAAGGCCTGCTTATATTATGCTGTCGGGATAATGAAATAAAAAGCCTGAAAAGACTGCCAAAAAGCCTAATTAAGCTTGATTGTGCTGGTAATCCCCTGGCTGATTTAAATGGGCTGCCAAATGGCCTAAAATACCTAGACTGCAACAATATAAGGGCTAAAAAATGCCCTTTAAGCAGCAAGTATATCCTACCGAATGGCCTAGATACCTTTATCTGCTACCAAAATAATAATATAGATCTAACTAACTTGCCGCCCAGTTTGCGCGTGCTAAACTGCAAAAGATCTACGGGAATTAACCTTAATAAATTACCTGCTGGCCTAAAAAAGCTCGTTTGCTATGATTGTGGTGTTGACGAATTGGACCATTTACCGCCTGGCTTAGAGAAGCTTATTTGTAGTGACAACCCAATTATGGACTTTCGTAATTTGCCTATCTCTTTAAGGAAACTCGATTGTCGTTATTGTATCATAGGTACTCTGATTATGCCTCCAAAGCTTGAATTTTTGAACTGTGCTACTAACCATTTGTGTGAATTGACGTGTAATGGCACATTAGTCAAATTAAATTGTGAGTCCAATCGAATCACTGTAATCAATGATCTACCACACAGTTTAATTGAGTTAAGATGCAGTGAAAATTACATCAGGGACCTTGGTGTTTTGCCCAGGAATCTACAGGAACTGGTTTGTGAACATAATCTCTTGAATTCAATGACTAATTTCCCGGCGCCTTTGCGAGTACTTCGTTGCTCACACAATAATATCAGCACATTAGAAGGCCTCAATAGTCAATTAAAGGTGCTTGAGTGCTGCCGAAACTCAATGACTAAACTTGACTTGCCTGATGGACTCATAAGGATACGCTGTTCATCAAATTTATTAACTGAATTAACCCTGGGAAGCCAAGTTTTGGCACTGGACTGCCTCGGCAATCGATTGAAATCAATCAATAATATACCAGACCGCATAGAAATCCTGGTTTGTAATAATAATTACTTGACGGATCTAGAGTGCCTGTCCCCAGTGTTGTGGTTTGTTGATTGCGGTCGTAATAACCTTAGGCGTTTGCACATACCATATATGGAAGGCACTTTGCGGTGCCATCATAATATGCTTACGGAGCTTCATATACCAGTTGGCCTAACCGAGCTCAATGCCACTAATAACATGCTTCAAGGCAAATTGGACCTTCCGGTTGACTTGACTAACGCATATTTGTCAAATAATCAAATAAAAAGCCTTCATATCTATTCTAATGAGTTATTTGGCTTGTGGGCATGCAATAATCCACTTTCTGAAATCACGGGGAATTTGAATAAATTAAACAGGGTGGACCTGAGTGAGACTGGGATCAACGATTATAGTTTCTTGCCAAATGGCCTAGATAAATTAAAATGCACTCATAATGAATTAACACGCCTAATTGGCATTCCTAGGGGCCTTAGATGCCTTGTATGTTCCTTCAATGAATTAACTAGCTTGAGTGGGCTGCCTCCTGGCCTTGAAAAACTCAAATGTGATCATAATACGATTGTGAAGATCAAAATGCCACTGGCATTAAGCAGGTTGAAATGTGATGTTAACCCGCTAGAATGCATTTATCTGCATAAACCTCCATGTGTAGTGACCATGGACGAAAATGCAATATTTAAAGTTTATTCTCGGGCCGAGGTGAGAAATGTATACATCACAGGCCGTATGTCCCGTGGAGATACTATAATCCACTCAATCTCGCGCATTCGGGTTGCGTATTTCAGGGCCAAATTTGGGCCACGCGTAGAAAGGGCCTTCCTGGCCTTTCGGGCTCGTAAATGGGCCTCTATAAACGAGGCGATTCAATATTCGCCAGATTTGGCGCTTCGAGACAAGGATGGTAAATGGCGTCTACTCCACTTATACAAGTCCCATTGGGAATATCTAAAGTAAAAACTGGGGGGCCCTTACTTTTTTAGTGGCCTAACATCAAATTGGGGTGTTCCCCATTTTTTAATATACTTGAGGCCCGATATATTGCCCCCTTGATATATTGCCTCGAGTATAACTAAATAATCACTTATAATTTCCGTAACAGTATCTAAATAAGCTTCTAAATGCACAGAGTAAGATGTTTTGATGCTTTCATTTCTTTGTCTTATATTTGATGTGACTTTGAAATTATCATAATTTCGAAGAGTAATATCAAAGAATTTTGCTTTGTATTTCTTTTCTAGATCATTAAATACCATATCCTTTTCCAAAATAGATAATATATTTATGCAATATTTATATAAATTACAGATTAGATAGTTAACGGGGTTCATCCGACCTTTATTGAACACTATATTATATCCTGGTTCACCGTGGTCCCGCATTTTTCTTCTATTATTTTTCAAGAAATCAATTAACCTGTCTGGTGTTGCATTTACCTTTACACCTCCCTCTTTCCTCATTGTGTTATAATTGTCCACTACTAATTTAAGGTCGCCTATAATGTCTTTAAGGGGTGTATTGTCTTGAATTAAGATACATATGGATAAATAAATATAACGCTTGATTCTTTTGCCATATTTTTTGTCGTCCCAAGCAAAACTGTTATCAAGGAAAATTATTCTAGATAAATCTACACATAAGTATTTTGGATTGAGAAAATTAATGGTGGGTAATTCTTTGAATCTTGTTTCATCACTGTACACATCTCGTACCTCCACGCTATCCACAATCTTGCTATGATCATAATTAAACATACGAAAAACGTTGTTACTGACTACATCACTAGAATATAATTCACTTGTATGTTCGGTTATTTCCACATGTGTAGGGAATGACAAATCTATCAATTCTACAGATGCATTAATTTGATCGTATTTCTCTGTTTGGCCACTATAAAACATTTTTTTCTCTGGAAAGTGAACATGAACCTCATGATATACTTTGAATCTAGCTAAATCAAAGGCGTACAGGACATTCATTTTATTAAATTTAAGCCTATCTATAAATATTGTGAATAAATCTGTATTATCGGGAATATCAACCAATTGATCTAAAAACCTAGAACTGTACAATTTCTCCACCTTGAGTGCTTCCAAAAAGGACTTTATTTCATACAAATCTGATATATGTGTTTCATAACCTCTTGGATTGACCAAATAACTAGATTTGTGGGCCTTTTTATTTGCAGTTATTTTGCCCTTATTGTCGAAATCAAACCCCAACGCATTGCATTTTAGGAATGTGGGCCTTTCTACCACTTTGGGATGGCTTGTAGTATATGTCTCTGCCAGACCATAAAAATCGTTTGAAAATTGTTTATATAATCTCTCAACGTAAGCTTTGGGATTATCCAATTTTATATGATGTGCTATACTGTTTTCCATCATACTAATTGCCAAAAGTAACACAGTTCTAATTTGTTCATAATATTCTTTAAATTTGCTATTCTTGACACCGAAGGGTTTCCCTTTCATTTGATACAATGCATAATCCCAGTCACCAACCTTGACATCGTTGGCCTCATTCTCCATTAGTTTTAATTTCTTCATCGCAATCTCTTTAGTGCCACCAGTATAGTCCACCCCAACCTTATTTATAGATTGAATTAAAATATTGATAAGATGTGAATTATAATAATTAATTACATTTCCACCCTTATATAATACCTCAAATATACCATCAAAATGGACCCCATTTATCTCATTAAACTTTTCGGTAAATAATTCTATAGATTTATTAAATATATATAAAATATGATATACAACACTGTTGTGATTTAACCCTTTGCTCTTATATTGTTCTTTGAGAACTGCCACATAAGTATCTGTGGTTATACCTTTTATACCAGCATTAAATTTATATCTCGCATCATTATTATTTTGCTCGAAACATATATAATTATAACCTGGGTAGGTAACTTTTCTTCCCATTGGTTTGGCGTCGTACGTTATTGATTTTGCTTGCACTGGCTGAGATCTAAATTTGGTGGTTTCTTGTATGCAATTTTCTGCGGGAAGGAAATTTTCTTGTTTGTGTAAGATTTTCTTCATTTTTTCTGTGGAAAATTTTCTGTGCACAATGAGACTATAAATATCCATAAGGGCCTCGTTTGTTACTTTGCTTTCTATAGAAGCATTATTACTAATATATTTGCCTCCATTTCCTTTGATGACACGAATGTCATTACCTAACAAAAATACAGTTAAAATAACACCACCACCAAACAAGCACAAAGAATCGTTTGTTGGACCCAGCACCAATAAAATAATAATCAACAACAAAACCGTAATAAGTTTATGCATGTATATCAAAGGCTCAATAAAATAATAATCAACAACAAAACCGTAATAAGTTTATGCATGTATATCAAAGGCCCAATAATTTTAATAAATACACACAGTTATACGCCAATGATTCATAGTCATGTATTTTTGGGCCTTCCACCAAAGGCTCTAATTCGGACCTGGAAGCTTCTAGTATTTCTAAAAGGACACTTAGTAACATGGTTTTATCATTCATGAGTGAAATAGGACTATGAAATAAGGTTATTAATTCTCTTTCTGTTAACTTATGAAGGGCATTATTTTTTGCAACACCAAGACGCCTGGATTCCCTCAAAACATCTTTTAGGCATCCAACAAATAAATTTACTTGAGTGACTTCCTCTTTGGCCCAAAGTCCCCCCATTTATATACACCATATTAATATATTTAAATTAATTTACGAGCCAAACATTCTTGAGCCCAGATACAGGCTCTTCAGGATATTATATTTTGACAGGTTATAATAGTAGTAGCTGTCGCGGACCTTGATTTGATCTATTGATTCTTCGAGCACACGAAGGGCCGAGCTGATGGCCATTGTTTTAGTGCCTTTCCAAGCATCGCCTTCAGTAGAAGTGGCCCGTTTGAACCTCTTTACCTCGCCCACAAAAAAGTGGTTTTCCTCACCCCGAAATTGCATGTATCGCCCACGCCTTTTATCATTATCTGCCCACGATGGGTGCCAGTCCCAATGGCACACGGATATCGGGGCCAGTTTGCCGGTCAATATGGCCCCCAATTCTTCCTTTAATTCACGTTTGGTGCCCTTTAGGACGTCCTCTCCCTCGTCGATACCCCCACCTGGCATGTATAAATAAACAGCCCCATTGGTGCCGTTCACCTTCTTCTGGGCCACTATTTTGCCATTATGGAATAAGAATGATTCGCCTATTTTTCGATGGGGAAGGCCCTCGGGGCTCCTGTTGGGGTCAAATTTCTGGGCCATCTCGTATATATATGTATATATATAATATACATATTATATATATATAATGTATGTACGCATATATGTATAATATTGAAAAATAGACCAGTTTTGGCTGGGTAATAAAAAATAATCATGGTGGCAAGCGATTCCGATCAATAGAAAAAGGGCTTTGATGGCAAAAGAAAAGCATGCTAATGTACAAGCAAATTACGAGAGCTTTGAGGCTATTTTAGCCAAAAATAAAGGCGCATATGATAGACCATGAATATTGCTTGCGATTCAAGGCCTTCATAAAGGACCACAAGCGCATATATGACCCAGAAAAGAATGTTCGCGTAAAAAATGCCAAGACCGCCCTCAGGAAGATCATATTTAGATGTTCAAGAATTGGTGTTCCATACCGCTAGTCAATTAACCGGACTAATGTGAACAGTGAATGTTTGGGCGCCTCGCCCCTCTGCTAGTTAAAAAAGAATGTTATATCTTTTTTTATTTAATACGTGTACTGGCCTCAAAGGAATGACGCGCAGCATATATGCGCACGCACACGAGAAAGGCCAACCTTAGTATATAAGATGATATTCTTCACACATACTGATCAATTTCTTGAGTAAAAGCACAGTCCTCTCGACATAACCATTTATTTCTGGCTTGAGGGTCATTTTGTAGTCCTCTATAAAGGCCAAAACACGCATACAAGCCTGATATAAGCTATCAGGACCACGTGGAACCCCATTTCGGCCATATCTAATTTTAATGGCCAATTCATCAATGTACTTAGCGGCCTCGAAAACGTTTGCGTGTTCAGGATTAGATGATATTGAAAGCCCCTCTTTTTCCTTGACTATTGAAAAGCCTATGTAAATCGCATTTGCATAGACCTTGGTAGCCTTGTTGATTTCTTCCATAGTTTCGATATATTTGATAAGAAGGTAAGACATGATTCGAAGCAGAGAGGATAATTACTGTATGAAGTTGGATTTCAATTTTTTACTGGTTATGCGCAACGGTGATTAAGTTCTGGAGTGAGGTCGCTGGCCTCGGCCAAAACCCAGCCTTATGGGCTTTCACAAACCATTTACTTTGAGAATTATTTCAATGAATTTGTTGTTAGCATCCAACTCACGGTCAGTCTAAGTGAGCTGACTGCCCTGAAAGTCCCAGGAGACCATTTTGAGGCATATTCGCCCCAACAGCCAAGAAAGCCCATTTGTGCTTTTTTGTTATTTAAAAATGTATACGAACAAAAAATAAATATGGATAAAGAATGGTTTAAAATTGGACAAGGAAAGGATGACGAGTATGAGGTCGATTTGCCTGGTACTCCAGAAAAGCCCGGGCCAATTAGAAGGCCCTCTAGAAGGCCCTCTAGAAGGCACAGATCAGCTGAAAACACACCCCCTATGGGTCGTAGAAACAGGGCCCCAGAATTGCTCGAGAAAAGGGTCAAGAAAACCAAGCGCCGAGAAGACGGGCTTCTCAAAGGGGGGGTAAGTGATGGAGAAGCAAATAACGAGGAGAAATATTCCAAGCCCACAAATGCATGGAGTGAGTGCTTTCCAACAGAAAAACGAACAAGCTCAAAATTGGACAAACTAATGATGGACCCAGAACTGCTCAAGAAAAAGATCGAAGGAATTATAAACAAAAACAAGAAGACCCTCGCTGAACGCAAATACTCTAATAACATGCCCAAACTGCCTAGTTTGATAAACACTCAGACTAACGAGCATGCACATGGGCCAAAGGAAACAGGCCCGGCAAAATCAAGTGAAAAAAAGGGGTCCGAGGATAGTGATGGTGGGCGCGCCAAAACAGGGACTGAGGATGCCAGGCGTAAACTCGCCCACTTTGATGCTCCCATTTCGCCTGAGGCAAGCATCTCACCCAAAGGCATAAGATGGCCACAGCCTGTGCATATCAACAATCCACCAAGCAAGTTTTGCGCATTTGACTTTTCTTCGGTGAAAGATGGCTTTGATTACCCAAATGATGATGGCCCTTGCTCATGTGATGATGGAGATCCAGACTGCCTGGGTGAAATCTCTGGCACCGGGGAACACATGCCATTTTTCGACCTGGCATATCTAGGACCCTGTAATGTGTATAAAGATAATACCATTGATAAAGATGGCTTTTTAGATTATGGAGAAACAGAAGGCCTCACAGATGATTTAATCAATAGATTGAACAAGATTGATGAGGCTAATGGAGTGGGCCATGATAGAGAAGATGCCGGCTGCATTCCGGGCCCTAAACGCCCACTTTTTAGTGAATTTACCACTGAATTTAGCCAAGATTTGACTCTTGAACACCGTTACAAAATGGCCAGCCAATTAGATATGTTCGAAATGGACATTCAAACATTCCTTTTGGAATTCATGCGTAAAAACTCGGCACTCTCCACAACTGATTACTTTGAGTACTTTTCGGACGCCAAAATCAATTGTATCACAAATTACAACAGGGCCGTAAAAAGGCGGGCCCGTGATGATGTTGAAAACTTTGATTATAGAAGCTATATAGAGCACAGGGGTATGATAAACACTGAATTTAAATGGGTTGGTGCGTGTGGAGGCTCATGTGGAAACAATGGCCAAAATGGCCCGTTGGAAACGCCCGAGGAGCTTAAATCATTAGTAGTTATAACCGCAGACAACCCTTATGTGGTCAAGACATTTATTTCATCTAGAGGGGCCATAATTGTTATTTTGGGCTATTATGGTGAATCTGGGCCAGTCTACGAATGCCGTTTCAGGGCCACCAAAAAACCAAGATACATAGAAGTGGTTTCTGCCCCAATATGTGCCTGTAATGGCTCTGTGGACTTTGCACGGGACGAGGCGCTAAAAAAATTGGCCGACTTTTATATTGGCCTAGTCGAAAATGCTTGATTTCCCTGCTATGCTTTCTAAAACACGATCACCACCAAACCAGCCAGATTTGTATTTGCGTTCCCAAAAGCCCCTGCTATAGCCCTCACATTCATCAATCACAAGGGGAAACCGCCGGCCAGTGGCCTCAAACCATCCACTCTCATACACACGGGCCCACCAAGATAAAATCACCACATTGCAACTCAATGATTTATTTGTCATTTCTAACATTTCAGCCACGGCCGCGTTTTCTTTATCTACAAGCCAATTAAGCACCCTCAGGTTATTTTTGGCCGAAAGTGTATCAAATGAAAGGATTCTGGGGTCCACAGAACTAGCCCCCTTTATGGCCCCTATATTTTTTGTCAGCCAATCAAGGGTTGGTTGCTTGGCATAATAAAGTGGCAAGGCAAGTTTTGCCCCCACACAAATCCTGGTTTCAACTAGCCAATCTGCTACCTCCACGGCCCCGGTATTCAGGGCATGCATCAGTGCATTCGGCAAAAACTCGTATTTCATGCCATATTGCCTAAATAAACTGTTACAGCGCAAATATTTAAGCAAGGGTAAACAATTATTAGATCTATATATACTTTCATCAAGGGCCATCACGTCCGTTAATTTGCAAACTCTAGTGGCCATAAATGCCTCTGGGCATACCCCAATTTGGCCCTCTAAACACTCAATAGAGAGCCTTACTTGGTTTTCCCACCATTTAATTAGTTTTATCATTTTTAGCACACCAGCACCCTGCAATACTTCAACTAAATAAACGAAGAAGCATGTATGGGCGCTTTTCTCATAAATCTTATACAAAGCAAATATCTCAGAATTAACATGTATATTACCGGCCAATCCAATCATAGATTCGATATCTACACTATCCATTAGCCTATTGGCTATTTGAGCATTTCCAAGCATTAATTTAAGCTTGTTAGTTTTAAGGGCGCCATCATTCATATTCAACAATTGAGTATACTCCTCAATCAGGTTGATTTGAGGGCACTCATTTAAATCAATGGGCATGTCCTCCATCTTTTTGCTTACCTTATATTCTTTCATTTTTTATACATATACATATATATTCCCCGGAGATTTTACACATACCATGTTGAAATTTGTCAAAGCACGCACACAGGTACCCAAGTTTGGGGCCGGGGAACGCCTTGATTATTCACGGGCCAAAATTAACTGGGGCGATCTCCAGGCCCTGTTTGAGAAATCCGAGGGCGGATCTGGGGGCCATAGTGGGCTTAAATTGCGCCTTAAAAGCGTCCAGGGTGAGTATATAAGTGCTCTGGGGCGTTTGCGCGCGGAATATGGGGGCATAGATAATTATATAAGGGCCAAATTAGAGGCCCACAGGGGTCAAGACCTCGTTATTACGCGGAATAAATATCCATATAATCTAGCGCCGGGCATTATACACCTGGTCCTGTGGGTGAACCCTTTGGGGCCCAAGGTGGGGCAAATTGGCCTCCCGGAAATC
>Ga0307980_1000824_pt1 | contig 13507 bp, 18 predicted proteins | sample OrgLakmetage1060_FD_201817 | JGI IMG/M metagenome (GOLD analysis project Ga0307980, IMG submission 201817) | Saline water microbial communities from Organic Lake, Antarctica - #1060 | ecosystem: Environmental > Aquatic > Non-marine Saline and Alkaline > Saline | place: Antarctica: Organic Lake... | reverse complement strand
TAATAGTCTCCGCTTGCTGTTATACGATGTATGATGAAAGTGTCGTAGCGTCATCTTGGTTTGCGTCTTCGATGTCCCACATGGCGTCTGACTTCTCTTCCATGGGAGTCTCTTCACTCGGCTTCCAGGGGTTGAGATACATCAGCATGGATATTGTATCGATGCAGTCATCATTTTTGCTCTTGAAGCCAGTGATGCTGGCCATGGTGAGCTCCTGCATAAATTCCCCCATAATCTTAGAGGCTTTCATCTCGGCCGGGAAATACATCTTCCCCGCCTTGAACAGTGGTGTGACCAGATTGAAACGAGACATCTTTTCGGCTTCTGGTTGGATACCTGCTTCACCATTTTTTCCGGTGGTGAAGTTGAACCAGATATTCCGCTCCATCATTTCTCTTTGGATCCAGCTGATGAAAGCACCCTGCTGACCTGAAATCTCCACGCCTACAGACTGAGGTTTATACATCTGAGCCAGACGAAAAAGGTCATCAATGTTCTTGTCCATCGTCTGCTTGACGCACGTACCGTCGACCCAGAACCAGTCCCCATTGGCGTTATAAGCCCAGACTGAAATCACTGAGAAGTCAGCAGACTGTTTGGCCTTGGTGGCAAAGTCAGTGGTAATGTAAAAGTTGAACCTGCTCATGTTTTTGATCAGGTTAGCTCGCTGATACCAACGTATCTCAGAGTCTTGAATCAAGCGTTCTTCTTCGGATGTAATGCGCAACATAAGCTCCTGCATGAATGCACCAAGAGTCCCCGCAGCGAGAGCCACTTGGTATTCTTCCAGAACAAAATCGTAGGTAAACCGGTCTTCCCAAGCACCACGGAACTCTTGGCGTGTGCAGGGGAATTTCTCGCATATCGGCCAGACGTTTACATGCCACCCACCGGACTCAACTGCTTCATAAAGGATGTCTCCTTTGTTGAAGGGAGTGCCGTTAAAGATGATCTTGCGACGTTCAGGGTCGAGTGCGAAGTTGATGCCTTTGTAGACTGTGTCCTTGATGGCCGTCATCGAGACCTTGGACTTGGCATCATCATCAGAAACCAGATCATCGAGCACAGCCAGGACAGGCCGCTTACCAAAGATCTTGGTTCCCCGAAGTCCTGTGTTATGAGTCCGTGTGTAATCGTTGGTGAGGTACTGATGATCCTCGTTGTCGATGGCTATACACTGGCTCGGTTCGATCTCGATCGGTTCAATGCCGGTAATCCTTGCCATAGTACGTCGATCGTACTTCTGACGTGACAGTTTGCGAGGCAAGCGGAATACCGGTCGATTAATCTTAATCCCTACTTTGTGCGCGATAGGGCCGGATACCCTTACATCAGCAAGGCCGCCTAAGCTGCGAACCAGAGAGGCTACACCATCAGCCAGTGCACGCGAGTTTGAGCAGAAACTAATATACCCGTTTTTTCCAATGGTGCCATCGGTATCCAAGAGACCCTGAAGTAGCGCTTCTCTCTGCACGATTGAGCCATAGAAGTAGGACTCTGGGATCTTCTTTATGTTACCGTGGACGTTTATGCCCATGCTTTTTGTCGTGGGGCCAAGTCCTTTTATGGTGCGTACAATGGTACTCGGTGCACGTTTATCAGGGCGCTCAGGCAGCAGAGTATAAGGGATGTTGGCCTCGTATGTGGGCCAGTCATCCTCATGCGCTATGACTTCAGCGCAGCCATTATGCGGCCGGATCCTGCCGTCACCAAGCAACACGCCAAGAGTATAAGGATCGAGTGGGAAGTCTCTGACCGGGTACTCTAGCGCCTCTGTAGCCTTGACCCAGAACTGACAGTTGCTGCCCTTTTTGAGCTTATACTGGAGGATCTCAGGGACCGTTAGGTTACGGTCCTCAAAGTACATTTTACCGCGCTCTTCCCCTAAAGTTTGCTGCCTCATTTGGGTCACAGCATTTATATGATCCTCGGATACCTTTAGCTGCCGTCCATCATGAAGCGAGATTGCATACATTGGCTTGTGGAAGATCTCACTCTTTTTTAGAATTTCCGCCAGCTTTCCATCAGGCCCGTAAATAAAATCCCCAACCTGACATTCCCCCATAGTGGTGGTACCGTCGGCTGTATAAAGAATACTATTGAGGCTCAGAGCTTTTGCACCAAACATCTTGCAGCCTAGAATGTGGCCATGCTTGGATTTGGTCTCCATATAGTTGTCTGTAAAGTGGGTGTATGGAAGCCATTCTTGTAGAAATTCAGAGTTGTTCCACCTGAACTCGATGTTCTTACGGGCAGACTTTACACCGTTTTCCATGGAGTCTGAAACGTAGATCATTCCTTCGATCTTACCGAAGCCTTCGATCTCTCCAAAAACACCAATGTAGAGGAAGAGGTATTCCATCATCAAAGTCGTCTTGGCTACACCTCGAGCGCAAAGATTGGCGATCCGTTTTTTACTGCCAGCGATCTCATCGAGCATGGCCAAGTGAACAACAGGTGTGAGATTCTGCTCACCCTCGTCTCCGTTTACCAGCTTGATGAAGTTCATGAATTTCAACGCAAAAGCAGAAGGCACATAGTGCCCTCTGTTCAGTGCATCATAATCAACCTGGTCGAGCCAATCATCTACTGGCTGTTTGACCAGACCAAGGTTAGCCAGAGCCGACTCTAGCTCTAGCTCACCTGCAGTGCTCTCAATACTTGTTGGATTCAGTCCCTGCATGGCTCAAAGACGCGATCTATCATCAGTTCCAGTGCCACGCTCTTCGTAGGCAATCAAAAACGAGATGCAGGCTGCAGCGTGCCAAAGATGGGAGTGACCGGTTTCATCATCCAAGTCCCCAAACATGAAACTCTTTGAGGTTGGTCCATTCCCTGCCCACCAGGACCACATGTGACGCATCAGGGCACCAAACACCCTGCCCCAGCTCATGCCTTTTTCCCAGTTACGCTCACTATATTTGAGAGCCCCAAAAGTCAGGATAGTTCCCACACTAAACAGCAACTCAGGGGGAACCAGTTCAAGTTGGACTTTACCAGCATCAAACTTGATGCCTTCTGTGGTGCTGAGTTTTGGGTCGTGAGCGGTCATGCGGTGCATCCTGCTTTGGGTTGGTTTGATGTGGTGTGATATATCATTGATAGCAAACCGGGAACTTGAGTCATTTCCAGGCTGAGTTGCTACCTTCATCTTCTTCTATGGTCTTTTCCAGGTGATTAGGATCGATCCATTCCAGTAGCCTACCAAACCTGTTCCAGCCTTTGAGGTGAACCTTCTTTGCAGCTCTACTGCTTAGAGTCTCATCTGGATCCCCTCCTGCATAAACATTGGCAGCCTGGTCGATCGTGATCAGTATGTTCCAAGCCCTCCTCTTCCAAGCTTTGGGCCCATACACACAGAGAACCAAAACCTCCAAAAACGCTATAATATAAAGGGTAATCATGAGCACACCTTCAGCCATTGACGAACTTGTCTATCAGCCATTGCTACAGCTTCTGGATCTTCCAACTCAGCAGCAACCAGCGCTTGCTCTTTCATGGTCTTTTCTGTGCCGGCGCAGTAAGCCTCAAGACTCCCCGAATTTCCGCAACCGGTCACGAGCAGAATTGATGTCAGGATCCAAGTAATCTTCATCGTCAAGTTCCTCCCTTGTTTCGATGTAATCTTCAGCGTCTTTTCCTGCTTCAACCTGCCCGCGCTTAGACCAGCCAACCAACACAGCTCCAGCCAAGAGAGCCAAACCTGCGCCGATCATTGCCAGCCAGCGACCTATGCGGGTGCCCATGATCCATGAGATCGCAGTCATTAGCCTGCAATCCTTTTAATGCGCTTACGGAAAATGTAGGCCAGTGCGGCAAGAGCCACGATCAGCCCGCCAACAGTCAGAGCCTGGACCGATGGGTCGAGCTTACCTATAGCACTAAGCACGCCGCCAGAGGCCGCTACAGCACCGCTTGCACCAACCAACACTCCTCGCGCCTCACCGTCCTTGGCGACTGTCTCAGCTTCTGTGGGAGCTTCTGTAGAGAACCCAGGGGTTGCTGTACGCTCAGGAAACGGCTTGCCCCAACTAGCGTCTGAACCACGATCATCCACATGGATAAAATTCTGTCGAGGGTATGTCCCGATCGCATCAAAGCCCACTCGTTTGGCGGCCGTAATGTATTCAGCCGGGTTGTGATTTTCCATCCGAACATCGAAGGCCAAGCCCTGCATGTGCTTGGAACCTTTAGACCCACCAACGTTGCGGTTGTGAGACGGGCTGCGGTACGCGCTGTTGACTGTCATCGGCTTGCCCAGCAAATCCCGAAGAGCCTGAAGCTTATCCATCGCGTGTGGAACAATCATCAGATTTCCAGTACCGCGGCAGGCCATTTCTTCAGGAGAGAAGTCAGGCCAGTTCCACTGATTTATCGGGAAGTCTTGCCAGTTGTCATAAATTTTGGTCATACCTAGTCCTCATTATTTGGTTCGGTTTGATGTGGTGTGGTTACACTGAAAGTCCATATGCTGCGGCCAGCGGCGCGGCCTGTTCTATTGCGGTGGCGAGAATGCCCTCGTACTCAGACGGGTCTGTCGCGGCTTCTAGGGCCTTGTCTGTCGCCAGCCAAAGGGTGCGAGTCCTTAGCGCGATTGATCGAAAAGCGGTGGCCTTCTGCACAATACGTGCGGCGTGTTCAGCGGGTGTGCGCCCTTTCGCCTCGGCATCGTCTGATAGAATAGCTGTCTGCTCCTGCGTCATGGTGCCAGCCTCAAAGGCCGCGGCCATGGCCTCTTCATCCTCCCAACCTTTTTGGACAACGTCTGGGTACTCGTCTTGGATCTGCCCGGTTAGACGATTGATCCATGTGGTCATTGCCAGTCGGGCTTGATCTGCTGTTAAGTAAAGCGGGGGCACATCTTCAAAAACCGCAACAGGCGGCGCCACAGAACCATCAAACTCGCCTAACCATTGCTTGCCTTCTGGCGGAACGGTGACAACCTCAAAAACACCGAATAAGGCAGCGAAGCCCTCCGGCCAGCCGTCAGAAGTCACCGACTTAAAACGAGCGCGACCAGAACCGTCAAGTTTATCCAAAGTAGGGTTGCCACGAATTTGGCTGACGCCTTCGCCATTTTTCAAAACGTAAATCATTCTGTAACCTCACAGTTATAAGTAGTTCGCCCATTCAGTATTCTATATTCCCTTTCCCAAGTCGCTCTTATATGGTTTGGGGAGCCAGTATTAAAAGTCATATTAGCGGCAGAAAAGCTAAAGGTGTCGTTATTAATAAACAAAGTCAGCGGGGTAAGTATTGAGGATATGTTTTCCGAAGTTCCAATATATAAAAATAGCTTAGTATCAGGCCTACCAAAGCTGGCGTTGTTTAACGAAACCTGAGAAAGAAGAGAAAGCCCAGACGAAAAATCTACGTTTGATATACTTCCAAAAGCAGAAACCGTCCAACCGCCGAGATCAAACCCGACTTGCGAGTCTCTGTTTCCACGTGCGTCGGGGTGTAAAGTCCATGACATTTTGAACTTTCCAGCCCCACCATTCATCGCCATTGGCCCTAAAAAATCCATCACGACCACGCCTTGTCTGAAACGAGAATTTCCGTGGCAGAAACTGCGTACAGAAACAGCGTTACGAAAGCGGCGTTTGTAACCGCCACTGTTGGTAAGTCGCCTTTGTACTGGTTGCCGAAAGTGATTGTGCGCTCAGCAGATGTATTGGCCTTAACCGTGACCGACCGCGTTGAGCCGGGAATAACATTCGTCGGGTTTGACAAAACCCTGTTTGCAGTCACTACCCACGTAGCCGCGATAAACGAAGCCCAATCCGGTGCGAAGTTTGATGTGCCCGAGGGAGTTGTCGCTACCAGCGCGTCAAGAACCTTTTCTGGTGTCATTGTCGTTGCGCCAGTTAGGCTGCGCACCTGCGCGGCTGTTGCCACGTCAAAAGCTTTCACGGCAGCAAGGTTTGCCACTTCACTGTCCATCAAAGCACCGGCTGCCGCCACGTTGGCAGTGTCAGTGACATCAGCTGCAGCTTCTACGTTGTTCAGTTTCGTAGCCAAGGCATCCGTGAACGCGTTGGTGTCCGCCTCTGCCTCATAGGCTGTTTTGATCTGCGCCCCGGTTTGGTCAGCCGTAGCGTTGGCTTCTATGTTTGAGAGCTTGGTTTCTTCTTCTGATGTGTAAGACGCCGTCGTGTTTTCCAACACGTCATCGTATGCCTGCACACCTCCTGTACCGATGTCTGCTGCAGCTGCGTCTCCTAGATCGCCAGGCTGTGTTGCAGTTGCAGCAAGGTCTCCTTCAACACCTGTCGCATAGTCATTCTCATCAAAGTCACTGATATTTGCTTTAACATGTGTGTGGGACGTGTCTGATTTACCTGACAGTTCTTCGGTGAGTCCAGTTACATCACCGATCGAGTGTCCATGGGACATAGGGGCAAAATCAGATGCATCAGACTCAGCTGCTGAACCAAGACCAAGATTTATGAGAGCTGTTGCCACATCACCTAAGTCACTCAGATTGTTGGATCCAACAAGAGCACCACTTGCATCAAGGACAGCGGAAGCCCAATCTGAACCGTCATGGATCAGAAGGCTTTTGCTGGTTGTGTCCCAATAAAATAGCCCTTCGCCAATTGTGTACTCAGAAGCATTTGCTGCTGCATTATTTGCATAGGTGCCGATGTACCGGCTGAAGAAATCATCTCGGGCTGTCTCAGCACCCGTCTGTGCAGTAACTGCTCCAGTCTCTGCTGTCTCAGCACCCGTCTGTGCAGTCTCAGATGCTGATTGAGCAGTCTCTGCCGCACTCTGTGCAGTCTCTGCAGACGTCTTAGAAGCTTCAGCTTCAGATGCACTTGTGGATGCAAGATCTGCTTGAGACGTTGCTGTACTGGCTGAACCAGCCGCATTGGACTCAGAGTTCTCGGCATTCGTCTCTGCAAGTTCAGCTGCAGTTTTAGCGGTCTCGGCATTTGTCTCAGCCAACTCAGCCGCTGTCTGCGCGGTCTCTGCAGATGTAGCTGAAGATGACGCTTCATTTGCTTTTGTGGTTGCAGTGTCTTTACTGGTCTCGGCCGACCCAGCGCTATTTGAAGCTGCTGACTCAGAGTTGCTTGCATTGGCCTCGCTCGTGGACGCATTCGATTCTGAAGTTGCAGCATTTGTCTCAGCCAACTCGGCTGCAGTTTGTGCTTCAAGGGATCCAGTTTCTGCCAATACTGCCGCTGTTTTGGATGTATCTGCATCAGACGCAGACGTAGAGGCTTCGCCAGCTTTGTTGGTTGCAGTGATTGCGCTTGCAGCTGCATTGTCTTCAGCAGTCTCGGCCCCTACCCTTGCATTTACAGCACCGGTCTTTGCAGTTTGAGAATCAGTCGCGCTCGATGCAGAAGCAACAGCATTGTCTTCGGCATTAACCTCTGAAGTCGACGCATTGCTCTCAGACGCTGCAGCCTCACTGGCTTTAGTTGAAGCAATTCCTGCATCTGTTTCGGCAGATGTTTCAGACTCTGCTGCGTTATTTTCAGATGTCTCGGCTGCTAAGGCTGAAGCTGCAGAAGCAATAACATCCGCCCCTGTTGCTTCTACAGCGCCTTCAGTCAACAGATCCAGAAAGTCCTGGTAAGTCTTATCTTCATTACCTGATATTGCTTTCCACTCTTCGAAAGCGGTTGGACCCACAGGACCAATATTTGAAACCAGATATTGAGGAGAGTACCCGTCTTGAATTAACTGAATAGTGGGGTACTTGTTTGGATTTGCTACTTCGCTCACTGGACATTTACCTTAATTTGAGGAGTGGTAAACTGCATCGGCTCGTTGCGGATCAGCACTCGAAAGCCCATCGTGTTCCCATACGGAAAACCATCATCCCAAGGAATTGAACCAAGAATCACACCTGTAAGGGGCTCCTCGATCGACAACTCAACCTTGTCTCGAATAAGGCCAATCTCATCGTATGGCTCCACAGTCCAATCAGTCAGGTTCATTGGCTGACCCTCTTCATCTGGCCAAACCAAGCGAAACAGGAGATCACTTCCTTTGAGAATTAGTAGCATAATTTACACCCTTTTGTATTTGGTGTGGTTCGGTGCGGTTTGATGAATGATCATTTCCATCTTGGGAAGCGAAGTATGCGACCTGGGTATCCTGGCGCTGTAAAGATATTGTACTGAGATCTGTGTGCTCCTGGTATGGTCAACAATCTTGCATAGAGAATCTGCCAGATGCCGACCAATAAAACCACATTCATCACAATGTTGATGGGAGCTGATCCAACCGACATTACAAAATTATCTGTCTTGTCAATTCGCCAGAGAACGTCCCAAACAAAGATGCGAGGGAAGATGCTGAAGGAGGATATGGTAAGACCTCTCACCAAGTAAGCGCTGGCCGACGGACCTCTCAATGACAGATGAGGAAGGTAGCCCCTGGCTGCCAGCAAACCACCCAATATGGCCATCACACCAAGAACCAAATTAACTGTCGAGAACATTCGACGACTCCTTCACGATCGCATTTATGTTGAGTAGGCTCACTATGATTTTTTGAAGCTCTTCTCTTTGTATCCTAGTTAAAGCAATGTCTCGTTCAAGTTTTGCTATGTGCGGGGCTGCACTACGAACAGTCTTTTTCTGCCACAGGTGAAACTTCATGATGTGCGCCCCTCTTTGATCGCAGAGACCAAAGCTTGGAGCGTCACAAGATTGTCTTTCTCCCGGCTAAGTGTTTCCTGTAAATGCTTCTCGCTCTGGTCAATGAGCATTCCAGTGTACTTTTCCATAACCATGTTGGCTCGGGAGTACTCTTTCCAACCGAACCAGCAAGCCCCAATAGCCAACAATCCTACAGGTCCGGCAGAAATGAGTTCTGGTATTACCTGGTCCATACTCACTGGTTCCTGGTGGGGGTAATGTTGGAGATGGTTCTGAACTCTTCGCCGCGGTCTTTGTGAACCGTCATGGCGGTGAGGCTTCCCCGCGAATATAACCCAAGACCTTTGGCCCAGGCATTCGGTTTGTGAAGAGTTCTGTATTGTTCTGCAACACAGCCCACCAAGTCTTTCTTGCGATCATGGTGAAAGTGCGCTGTCATGATGATCCGGTGCATCTTGGCGGCTGCCCACTCATCAGGGAACTGATCTGCCCAGACATCTTTTAGTACATCCCACTTGGCCCTGTCGCCGTGGTGGGGAAATGCAGCACACAATCCCCAAGTAATGACTCTAAACTCTTCCTCGCTGACGATAATGTTTACATGGGGATTGTCTTCAAAATGAGCAGAGAGAGCCAGGAGCACTGCGATGTAGGCTGTTGGATCATGGTTCCCCTTAATCAGGTGAACATCAACTGTCGCATGCGTTTCAGCTAGTCTGTAGACCGCATGGCGCATCATTCGTATGGCAGTAATCGTGTTAGAGAGGTGTTCATCGCGCTTCACATCGCAAGGATTACCTGAATGTGGTGTCACGCCTTTGTGGTCATTGGCGTCCAGAATGTCACCAAGTTCAATGAGAACTGCTTTTTCAGCTGGTGGCATGCGAGCAGCAAGATCATCGATCGCTTGAGTGAAGTCAGTTTCTAGTTCCGGAGCGCCGTAGTCACCTCCAACATGAAGATCTGCCAGAGCAACCCAGTTGGCATACCCTTCTCCTGTGTGGTCTTTCTTCACGGGAGTAATTGCCGAAAGTCGGGGAATATCTGAAAGAGCTTCAGTAATGGCTTCGACCAAGTCTATTTTCTCTTCGTCTTTACCAAGGCAGAAATAAAGACTGTGGCCTGAACCTGAAGAATCTTTGTCTAGGAGCCAACCAGAATGCACTCCAGATAAATCGTCTATCCCTCTATCAGAAAGCATCTGGGCCAAGGCAGGGTCAAGCTTATTGCGTCTTGTAGCAGCTGCAATACGCCTCTTTACTTGATGAGAAGAAAGTCCGGTTGCTGATACAATTTGAGCTTGTGTTGAGCCAGACTGCTTCAAATCAAAACACTTGGTCTGTTCTTGTAGAAGTTGTGAGTTGGCAATCATAATGGCTTGCTTTCTTTAGATGCAGGCTTATCAGCTTGCGGTGTCACATCTTTGGCTGTTCCTGAGATGGTTTGGTGTGGTGTGACTTTTTCTGTCTCTGGGTTTACGAGTTTCTGGTGTGCGATCTCGCGGGTGGTAACACCCTGCCCGATCATATCTTGCTGACGCTGAGCCAAGGAAGCTAACATGTGGTTCAGTTCAAGCATGCCGGAGTTCTCAACGGCGCTTATATTCAGCTCGACCTTGTGGCTCTCAGGCTTCTTGAGGTGAGTCAGGATTGAGTTTGCTGCGTCGGTTCTCACCTTCTCAGAATTGGCGGTTAGCATAAGCTCGGCTTGGGTGTTGATAGCCTTCTGAAAAACATCCTGGTTCAGTACCCAGCTTGGAGTCAGGGATTGCTCCAAGATCAGATTCACCAGCTTGTTTTTGTTGTACGCTGAGACGAATGCAGAGATGTCTTTTTCAGTCGCAGCCCGAGCCACCAATCCTGCATACCGATTTGGCAGAGCTCGGCTGTAGCTCTCTTTGTTGGAGTAGCCCATAATCTTGTAGCTCACATAGGCTACGGCATTGACGTAATCGTCTGTCTTGAACCGTCCTTCGGAAAGCACTCTGGTATAGGAAATGAAGTTGTCGCGGATGTACTCGGCCGCTTCTGGATCTGTTGCAATCTGGTTGATTTTGTCTGTCAGATCCTGCGTCGCACTCCCCTTGAATTGGGCAGGCAGCGCTGTCTTGATCTCGTCTACCGTCAACATTCTGAACCCATCCTTTGAGGTGATCTCTCTTCAATTCCAGAGGAATTGTAGTGGAGTCTTTGTAGGCCGGGAACATCTTTCTGCTGTGCTGTGGTGTGGTGTGGTATGATTTGGTACGGTTTATATATTATTACTATAACTCTATATTATAAAAGCTCCGGCTGCGCCTATGCTTTTATAATATAGAGTGTACTTGTTATATTAAGTTAGTATGTTTTTTGAGTAGTGTATTAATGTATAACTTTAATATAAATTTATATATATGTATTAAGTCTAGTTAGTTATATTTATATACATAGGGGAGGAGCAAGGAGCTTGATGGAGATTTTTAAGTGACCTGTCAAGCGAAATCGTACGCAGCCTAAAGACTAATTTGTGTCAGGTATTACATGCTGGTAATCCAAATGTGAGTGTGCAAGGGTTCGGATTCACAGTTTGAGGAACCAACACACATGACCAAAATCAAGCTATCAGCTCGTCTATTTGGCTCATCTCTTGTGGTTCTTACAGCTCTGTCAGGACTGTCTGGTTGTGCTCGTGAACCAACTCCGATCACCCAGAAAGAAGCCAGAGCAAATGCTGTGGTTGCAACTCTTGGTCGGGAATGTATCTCAAGAGGTCTTTCAAACAGTACACCATCGGCAGCTTATGCAATCCAGTCGATGGAAACTAAGCTTGCAAAACGTAGCTCTCCTGCACAGATTCAAGACACCAGGAATTATATTAAAACAGTTTACGGGGCTAACATTACTGGGCCATCTGACTGCCGTGCTTTTGATCTTAGAGCAATGCAACTGTATCAGTTCAAAGTAGACAGTGATCGTCAGGATGACCTGGATCAACTTACAGACAGTATTAAGCAGAGTAAGCCACGGGCTACACCCAATCCAACAAGGTATGCTAACTGTGTAACTGCGGGTGGGTTTACTAACTGTTACGCCTATTAAGAGTTAGTAAGAGTTAGTAAAGTTTAAGTAGAGATAGTTTATATTTAGTTTGCATGTAGAAGAAAATCCGCTCAGATTTTTATATCGGATTTGATGGTGCGTTTGTTTAATAAGCCGATTAGAAAATCGGGATTATAGACACCCCACATGTGTGTCTAGGTGCACCTCTCTGGTGTGCATAACACTAAATACAAACCTACCCCCCCCCTACCTAGAGATATAACACTCTCACCCGTCCCGGGTAGCTGGCACTTCCGCCTACCTTTAGGAGCTTACTCACCATGGCTAACGTTCTCTTCGCTACTCGCAAGGCACTCACCGATACCATGTCCACCGTCTCTGCCACCACCTCTGGCGTAGCCACCACTGCCAACGCACTCAGCAACTATGCTGGAATGCTCGAAGCCCATGCTCGTGACTCACGTGAGACCTACGTCCGCTCACTAGCTGAAGGCCAAACCCAGCGCGTACTACGTCGCCTCAATACCCGAGCACTAGACGATGCTCACTTCTACCAAGACCTGAACAAGGAGCTCGCTGACGATCCAGAGCTCTTCAAACTACATGCTCAAGCACTCTCTGCTTATACAGCATCCGACGACAAAGCTCTCGCAAAGCTAAACTCTGTCCCATAACTCACTACCCTCAACCCTCGGGTTGAGGTTTCTTTTCCTAACACACCCTTAACACTAACTATGATAGGCTACTGCACCACACCACTATAGCCCAGTCAGTCCACACAACACTGCACTCCCACCGAGTAACACTACTGTTCACTCACCAGTGCATACCTAAACACTGGCATTCCACTCCATTTCACTCCCATTCACTATTCCTTAGTTCAGCTTACCTTAGCTTATACCGCTCCGCGGTAGCTGGATGATTGGCATAATGCTCAATCACACAGTTACTCGATTGGAACAAACGGTGAACCTTACTCACATTACAGAAGCCACCATGGCAACTCTATTCGGAGAGCGTGATTCTTGGCACAAGCCTGAAATCACAACTGACATTATCGAAGATGATGATGTCGAAGACCAAATCGACTATTCCGATGATCCATTGGAAGAGTCGCTTCCGTTCTGAAACACACATCCTGAAAGGATAGACCCATGATGTTTCTCGTCATCGGTTTCCTTGGGGTGTCAATCACGTTGATATCCCTCGCCCATGTTGTAGCTGCCTCTGTGTATTGACGGCTTGTCAGTCACACCACACCATCCCACACCACACCAATTTATCTCAGCAAACAGGAGACATCTCATGTCTAACGTTTCTACAACTGACCTGTCCGATCCAATCATCACAGTCATCACAGCGCTCAAGTCTGGTGACTACAAGCAGACCCAAGGGACACTCCACAATCAAGAAGGCTTCTGCTGTCTTGGTGTTGCTGCTGTCGTCTTGGGCATCGCTACACCTGATGAGATGATGATCTCGAGTGATAATTCAGGGCAAGGCCCATATTATGTATACGATCAGCTCAAGTCGTCTCTTGGCTCTTTAATGTGTGATATAGGGATTGAAATGAATGACAAAGTTAAGTCATTTGATGAAATCGCTGATCACTTCCAAGAAGAACATGATGCCTACACTCGTGAGCCTCAATCGGAGGCAAGCTGATGGACGATCATCGCATCAGATATGTCGAGCATCAGAAGATTCGCCGGAACTTCAAGCGTAAAACCAAGCTCATCCATGTTAGTGACATGCTCTCGATCTGCTTTATGATCGCAGCTGTCTCATCCATTCTGACCTGCATGGGTATCGCTCTCGTGAGTGAACCAGCAAGCCTATATGGCTTTG
>Ga0307980_1000823_pt1 | contig 13545 bp, 9 predicted proteins | sample OrgLakmetage1060_FD_201817 | JGI IMG/M metagenome (GOLD analysis project Ga0307980, IMG submission 201817) | Saline water microbial communities from Organic Lake, Antarctica - #1060 | ecosystem: Environmental > Aquatic > Non-marine Saline and Alkaline > Saline | place: Antarctica: Organic Lake... | reverse complement strand
AATGAAACAAATCATTCAATCCTTTAAAACTGGAGAAACCATATTAGAAGAAGTGCCAGCTCCTAAAGCAAAAAGAGGGCATGTTCTTATTCAAACAACGAAATCTCTTGTTTCCTTGGGGACAGAGAGAATGTTAGTGGAATTTGGTAAGTCCAACCTCATTTCTAAAGCCAGACAGCAGCCTGATAAGGTAAAGATGGTTCTTGATAAAATTAAGACCGAAGGACTTATACCTACTCTAGAGGCGGTATTCAATAAACTAGGGGAGCCACTGCCATTAGGTTATTGTAATGTCGGAATTGTTATTGCAGTAGGTGAAGGGGTTTCTGAATTTAAAATTGGTGATCGTGTCGCTTCTAATGGAAGTCATGCAGAATATGTAAATGTTCCTAAAAATTTAGTTGCCGCTATCCCAGATAACGTGACAGATGAAGAGGCTGTATTCACAGTTATAGGAAGTATAGGTCTTCAAGGAATTAGACTTTGCAATCCTACACTAGGAGAAACCATCGTAGTGACTGGATTAGGTCTTATAGGATTAATCACAGCGCAACTATTAAAAGCAAATGGATGCAATGTAATAGGAATAGATTTTGATCAATCTAAGTTAGACATAGCTGAAAAGTGGGGAATCGCTACGATCAATCCATCTCAAGGAGAAGACCCAGTAAAAACTGCTATGGACCTTACAAACGGCGTAGGAGTAGATGGTGTCATCATAACAGCTTCTACTAAATCAAATGATGTCATTTCGCAAGCCGCTCAAATGTCTCGCAAAAGAGGTCGAATCATTCTCGTAGGAGTTATTGGTTTAGAATTGAGTAGAGCTGAGTTTTACGAAAAAGAACTGAGCTTTCAAGTTTCATGCTCTTATGGACCGGGTAGATATGATGAAGATTATGAAACGAAAGGAAACGATTATCCGCTTCCTTTCGTAAGATGGACGGAAAAGCGTAATTTTGAAACAGTACTTAGTTCTATCTCAAAGTCATACATAGAAGTAAATCCATTGATCACAGAAGTGATTGAATTGAAAGATTACCTTCAAATTTATGGAGATATAGGTTCTTCTAAGTCTGTAGCAACTATACTTAATTATAGTAATGCATCTTATACGAACACCATAAATTTATCAGGAATTGATTCAAATTCTAGTAATAAATCAAATAAAGGTGTTGCAATAGTAGGTGCTGGTAACTTTACAAAAATGACCATGTTACCTGCTATGAAGGGTTTAGGAATGGACATGCAATATATAGTCAGTTCTGGAGGTTTATCAGGCACAATACTTGCAAAAAAGTTTGATATTGCAAATAGCACTACAGATTATGATCAGGTGCTACAGGATGTAGATGTAAATACCGTTGTTATTACAACAAGGCATAATTTACATGCTCCTATGGTAAAAGCTGCTCTCGCAGCTGATAAAAATGTATTTGTAGAAAAGCCTTTAGCATTAAATGAAGAAGAGCTTAATGATATAATTGCAGTATATAAAAAAAGCAAATCTACGTTAACTGTAGGTTTTAATAGAAGATTTTCCCCATTTGCCATCAAGATGAAACAATCTATTGGAGGCTCAAACACACCCATAAACGTCATTGCAACTATGAATGCAGGAGCTATTCCTGCTGACGTATGGGTACATGATTTAAAAGTAGGTGGAGGCCGTATTATAGGTGAGGCATGTCATTTTATAGATTTAATCTCCTATTTTACAGGGTGTAAGGTGGTTTCTGTATGTATGAACGCAATGGGTCTTAATCCTGAAGAAAGTACTGATAATGCCAGCATCTTATTGAAATACGAAAATGGTTCTACGGGTGTTGTAAATTACTTTGCAAACGGAAGCAAGTCTTACTCCAAAGAACGTGTTGAGGTCTACAGTCAAGAAAGAACCCTCACACTTGACAACTGGAGAAAGCTAAAAGCCTACGGTTTTAAAGGGTTTAAGGGTATGAAATCAAAGCTAGATAAAGGTCATAAGAATCAATTTTCTATGTTAGCAGGACATATACATTCTGGTGGTGAATCTTTAATTGAGTTCGATTCTTTAATTAATACCACTAGAGCCTCCTTTGCTGCCATCGAGAGTTTGAAATCACAATCTTGGGTAAATGTGCCATTATAGTTAAAGTTTCGCTTTCGCGAAAGCGAAATTATTAACAGACAAATACTCCATACATAATTCCTTATGACTATAAAGAGTCTGCTTAGAATCTATAACACGGTAAGACATCTTAAATTGAAACAGATGAAGTTTCAGTTATACTATAGGCTAAAGGTGTTTTATTATAAAAAGCCAGCTCTGGTTGAAAAGGAGTTAAAAAGTATTACGCAATGGAAACCTGTAATATATAATAAGGCTTCTCATGAAGATAAAAAATTTACTTTTTTAAATATTAGCCACAAGTTTGAAGGTTCTATCGATTGGAATTATGCGGCTTACGGGAAGTTATGGACCTATAACCTCAACTATTTTGAATTTCTCAACTCAAAAGAGTGTGACAGAAATAGTGGGTATGAATTTATTAAAGATTATTGTGATCGGCACATTGATTTAAAGGATGGTTTAGAGCCCTACCCGACTTCGTTGAGAATAATGAATTGGATAAAATTTTTATCTTACCATAGGATTAACGATCCTCAGATTAATGGAGTTTTATTTCATGATGTTCAAATCTTAATAGATCATTTGGAGTATCATATTCTTGCCAATCACTTCCTAGAAAATATTTTCGCCGCCTATATGGCGAGTATTTATTTCAATGATTTAGAATTAAATTTAAATTTTATTAGACTTCTTAAAGAGCAACTAGAAGAACAAATATTAGCTGATGGTGGTCATTTTGAGCAATCTCCTATGTATCATCAAATAATTCTTTATAGATTATTGGATGTCGTTCATTACCATAAATCAAATGACATTAAAACAGATGATTTTATTTTGGATAAGGCGAAGCAGATGTTATCATGGATTGATGTCATTACTTTTTCAAACGGAGATATTCCATACATCAATGATGCAGCTCCAGGTATAGCACCATCCACAAAAGAACTAATAAATTATGGAAAAGAAATCGGACTTACTTATGACCGATTGCCTTTATCAGATTCTGGATATAGAAAGTTAGTAAAAGTTAATTATGAAGTGGTAGTTGATGTAGCAAACATAGCATCAAATTATCAGCCTGGACATTTACATGCTGACGCCTTACAGTTTATACTAAATAAAGATGGAATACCACTTTTTGTAGACACAGGAGTTTCCACCTATGAAAAGAATAGCACTCGGAATAAAGAGCGATCCACTTGTTCTCATAATACAGTAGTTGTAGACGAAAAAAACCAATACGATGTATGGGGAGGTTTTAGAGTAGGTAGGCGGTCGAAGATAGAATTAATCGAAGATACAGAAAATGTAATAGAAGCAAACATTCGTTTCTATTATGGAGGTGTACACCATCGCAACTATAATTTTTCTGATAAACAAATAACCATTACCGATACAGTAAATACAAGTTCTAAAAAGTTTAATAAGGCACATTTTCACCTTGATAAATCAAGAGTTATAGAGGCAAGTGCTCATACGAATAAATGGATTATCGATAAAGAAATTCATTTGCATTTTGAAAATGCAGTCGCAGTAGAGGTTCAAAAATACAATCTAGCAATTGCTTTTAATAAAATTGAAACAGCCTCAAAAATAGTCGTTACTTTTGTCAATCAACTAAAGACCACCATTGAGTTATGAAAATTCTCTTTTTGACGTATTATTTTGAGCCAGATTTGTGTGCTGGATCTTTCCGTAATACGTCGCTTTTCAAAGAGTTAGTTAAAAAAGTTTCTACAGGGACTACTATTGAAGTAATCACTACGTTTCCTAACAGATATGATTCTTTTGAAGCATCTGCCAAAGCTGAGGAGTCTTACGGAGAAGGAGTTACAGTTCATAGAATACAATTACCTAAGCATGGCAGCGGTCTAAAGGGTCAAATAATAGCGTTCAAACACTTTTATACGAGTACATTGCAACTTGTCAAAGGAAAAGACTTTGATCTAGTTTATGCATCCTCTTCTAGGTTGTTTACTGCTTTTTTAGGATCTAGACTAGCACGTAAAAATAAAGCAAAGTTGTATCTAGATATTAGAGATATTTTCAGAGAAAGTATTATTGAAATATTTAATGCTAAATTATTAAAAATAATGCTTAATGTTTTTTTAAAACCTATAGAAAGCTACACCTTCGGAAGAGCAAATCACATCAATCTGGTTTCAAAAGGTTTTCAGTCTTATTTTGAGAGCTATAAACAAGCTTCTTTTTCCTATCATACTAATGGAATCGATCAAGTTTTTATAGATCAATTTCAGTCGAAACAGTCTTCAAAGGGAAAAGGTTACAATAAAACTCTTTTATACGCTGGTAACATGGGTGAAGGGCAAGGTCTGGACAAAATTATACCACAGGCAGCTTTAAAGTTACCTGAATATAAATTTATCTTAATCGGCGATGGAGGTACAAAGCCCAAATTGAAGGAAGAAGTGGAACGATTGAACCTCACTAATGTGGAATTGTTTGAACCGGTATCTAGAAATGAACTTATTCAAAAATATCAAGAAGCAGGCTTTCTATTCCTTCATTTGAACGATTATAAAGCTTTTGAAAGAGTACTGCCTTCTAAGCTATTTGAGTACGCTACCTTTAATAAGCCTATTGTAGCAGGAGTAGGAGGCTATGCTGCTCAATTTATCAAAGAAGAATTACCAGACACCTTATTATTTGACCCCACTGATGTTGATGGTTTAAAACGAGTATTGAAAAATTTCACCGGCAAAGTTACCGATAAATCTGATTTTGTAAATAAGTTTGATCGCTCTATGATCAATCAACTGATGTCCCAATCTATTATTGATGCTTATGAAAACTGATATCATGGTCTCGGGATCCACAGGTTTTGTGGGGCGAAACTTAACTCCATTTCTAGAAAAAGGAGGCTGGAAGGTAATTCCTCTTTCGCGAAAGCAAAACACTGAAAATACAATTACCTATGATCGGCTAGATAAAACAGATTTTGATCAATCAAATGCATTCATCCACTTAGCTGGTAAAGCACATGATTTAAAGAACACATCACTTGATGAGGAGTATTATGAAGTAAATACGGAACTAACAAAGACACTTTTTGATTTATTTCTAGAGTCTAATTGCAAGACCTTTATATATTTTAGTTCTGTTAAAGCGGTTGCAGATCAAGTGGAAGGTATATTGACAGAGGAGCATCCATACCAGCCAGAAACAGTATATGGTAAGTCTAAAGCACTGGCAGAGCAATATTTATTAAGTAAAGAATTACCAAAAGATAAACGTTTGTATATTTTAAGACCTTGTATGATTCATGGTCCAGGAAATAAAGGCAATCTAAATTTATTATACAAAGTAGTTTTAAAAGGAATGCCTTATCCTCTGGCCGCATTTAAAAATAAACGATCATTTGTCTCCATCAACACCATTAATACGGTAATACACCAGCTGTTAACCCAGTTGCCTCATACAGACACATTTAATATGGCAGACGACGACGCTATATCCACTAATGAATTAATAGAAACTATTGCTAGCGCAATAGGTAAAAAACCTAAGCTTATGGCTGTAAACCCTAGTCTTATTAATGCCGTCGCAGGCTTAGGAAGCATTTTAAAACTGCCCTTAAATAAAGAAAGGTTACAAAAACTGACAGAGTCTTATCAAGTAAGTAACAAAAAAATAAAAGCAGCCTTGCATATGACCACGCCATTAGACACTAAAATAGGGCTAGAGACAACTATTAAATCATTTAAGAATACTTAATGCTATATATCACCGTCTTTATTTTATTAATCATTAGCTCTGTTGTTTATCTAAAAATAGCAGCCAAGTTTAATATCATAGATAAACCTAATCATAGAAGTTCCCACACTCAGATTACTATTAGAGGTGGAGGCGTTTTATTTTATATAGGACTTCTTATATTCTTTATAAGTAGCGGTTTCCAGTATCCTTATCTATTTATAGGGGTCACTTTAATTGCTGGATTGAGTTTTGTGGATGATTTAAAACCTTTGCCACCTAGTTTGAGACTGCCATTTCAATTTACGGCTGCTATTTTAGTGCTTGTAGAGATAGGTCAAGTATTTCCTTTGTTAGGTATGGCGCTGCTGTTAATAGTAGCGGTAGGTTTTATCAACGCCTTTAACTTTATGGACGGTATTAACGGGATTACAGGGTTTTATACCCTAGCAGTCTTTGGTTTCTTAAGTTACTTCAATACTTTTATAGAAGAATTTATCCACCCAGATTTGCTGTTGTTTATATTGATGTCGGTTCTGGTTTTTGGGTTCTATAACTTTAGGAAAAAAGCACTGTTTTTTGCTGGAGATGTGGGTAGTATTTCGCTAGCGGTTATTTTTTTATTTGTCGTGCTTAGCTTTTACGATCATTTTACAGCACCTGTCGCAGTTCTTCTAGTCTCTGTTTACGGTGCAGATAGTGTCATGACTATCATACGACGTATTTTGATGAAAGAAAAAATTACAGAAGCGCATAGGCATCACTTGTATCAATTATTTGTAGACTCTCAAAAACACAGTCATATAGCCACGTCCTTTTATTATTTTATGATGCAACTGGTAATGTGTGCGGTTGTTTATTTTTCATTTAGATCAAGTATGGAACTGCAAATTGTAATTTCCATATGTTCTTTATTTATTCTTGCCGTTATCTATCTCATGCTGGTTCGTTATTTTCTTAACTTGAGCAGAACACCAATCACAAATGCTTAAGAGAATTTATTTATCACCTACAGCGTATTATTTTAAAGACAGCTTTAAATTACCAAGCGGTGAGCTATCTTATTCAGATATTTATAAGGATGTGAATGCTTTTGAAATGAGCATAAAAACATATTTAGAAACAGATAAGCCCTGCTTAGCCTTAAACTCTGGAACGTCAGCTCTTCATATTGCTTTAAACTTGGCTGGTGTTACTCTGGGGGATTACGTCTTGTGCCAGTCTCATACTTTTGTTGCTTGTGCTAACACTATTAGGTATCAAGGTGCAATACCCGTATTTATAGATAGTGAAGAGACCACATGGAATATAGACCAGCAGTATCTTGAAAGTGCTGTAAAAGATTTAAATTCAAAAAATATTTATCCAAAGGCACTTATCGCTACGAGTCTATATGGAATGCCATTTGAAGTTGATGCTATTGACGCTTTCGCGAAAGCGAATAATATAAAAGTTATTGAAGACAGTGCCGAAGCTTTGGGTAGTTCTTACAAGAATAGAAAATGTGGCACTCTAGGTGACTACGGTATCTTGTCTTTTAATTATAATAAAATTATCACTAGTGGTGGTGGAGGTATTTTGGTTTGTAAAAATGAAGAAGAATATTCAAGTGGATTAAAGCTAGCTACTCAAGCAAAAGAAAAGTCCATTCACTATCAGCATCAAGAGATAGGGTATAATTATAGAATAGGACATTTAAATGCAAAAATAGGTGTTGCCCAAATGAGTGTGTTGGAACAGAATATCAAGTCGAGAAGACAACTGAACGATTGGTATCGAAATTTGTTTGAAAATATAGAAGGAGTAGAGGTTCAGTTTGAAAAAAGTATGAGTTACCATTCCAACCACTGGCTTAGTGCTATACTAGTGGAGCCTTCACAAACAGCTGGAATCACTAGAGAAGATATACGACTAGCTTTGGAAAAGGATCAGATAGAATCCAGACCGCTTTGGAAACCTATGCACCTGCAGCCTTTGTATAAAGATTATCCTTATTATGGTGCTAAAGTTTGTGAGACCTTATTTGAAAAAGGATTGTGCCTGCCTTCTGGTTCTAACATGACCGATGAGGATCGGGAACGAATAGAAAATGCCATCCAGCGACTATTTAAAATCTAATTCTTTGATCCTTATCTTATCAACAGTTCGTGTCTTACTACATAGGCTGTTTGTTTTGTAGCCATACACCTATCAGCAAACCTTAATTTAAAGATCAACAGGTAGAGAAGTCTATAGGTCATAGCTCTATGAGGTCTAGGTGATTTTTAATGCTCCTGTTCTAAAAAGTTCAAGTAAGGTTGGAGGAGCAATATTGGAGAAAGGTAAACGGTCTAGTAGACTTACTGTTCTCCAGTCTGTCAGCAGGCATTCTGCAAAAGCTATTTAGGATTAACTTCCCCTATTTGGCGGAATAAGTTCTAGGGATTTATCTTGATAAATCGCAGTTAACTTCGATCAATGTTTACAATTGTATTCGTTAATCGGTAAAAAATGCTGAAAAACGAAAATAAAAATTTTAAAGTTGAAAAAGGCAAAGAAGTAGCTAAGTTCGTATTCACAAATGCTATAAATAGAATAAAAATCATAAATGAGTTATGCGAAATAGAAAAATAATGTTTACCGTTTTTGCCTTTTTGGCAGTTGTCAGCTTTGCAAATGCACAAGTAAGTTTTGGTACTAATGTAGACGATACAGCACCTGTTCCCGGATTACTATTAGCTGCTCTAGCAGGTCTTGTGATAGGTGTACGAAAAATATACCATAAGAAATAAATTTATTTTATTTAATTTTAAGGGCAATGTAGATACATGGCCCTTTTTTTTACGCTATTTTTACGATCGGGGAAATGAAAGCAGAATACTTCAGAAATAGAGTGGCTCAAATATTTTGGAATGGGGACAATTCTCTCCAATTCAAGAATTTAAGGTATCTACCACGTTGGGTGGTAGTGGCCATAGATCTCCTATTAGTGGTCATCTCTTTCTATTTTTCCTTTCTAATAGTGGATAATATAGCGTCTACTTTTTATAACGTGCTTTCGATTTATCAACAAGCAACATTTATAATTCTTGTTTACGTCGCTTCCTTTTTTACATTCAGCACCTATTCTGGCTTGATCCGTCATAGTACTTTTGTAGATATTTTTAAAATTGTGGTGGCTTGCTCATCAGCGATGTTGGTCCTGATAGCCATCAACTACAGTTATTATTTTGTTTATGGAGAGAAGGTATTCTTAATGCCATTTCTGATTGTTAACATGACCATCTCCTTTATAGCTCTTTTGTCCTTTCGATTGTTTGTAAAAAGAGTTTATTCTTTTGTTTCTCAAAACAAACGAAAAAGCTACAATGTTCTTATCGTAGGAGTCAATGACGATAGCATCGCACTAGCTGAAGCACTTTCCACCTCAAAAAACCAAAACTTTAATCTTGTTGGTTTTATTTCTTTTAAAAAAGACCATCAGCGCATCAAAATTCTCGGAAAGCCCATTATCAAATACGGAAGTACCTTCTACGATAGGATTGCTCCTATGAAGGTGACTGGAATGATCATAGCAGGTTCTCAATTATCCATCAAGCAAAAAAACGAGTTGGTCGATAAGGCGCTGGCAAATGATTTAAAGATTTTCAATGTTCCTGATATCACTCAATGGACCGATAAAGAAGATGTTACTTCTAAAATTAAGGAAATTCAAATCGAGGATCTACTCGAAAGGGACGCTATACATTTAGAGGATTCGCAAATCTCTAACTATCTAAAAAACCGCAATGTTTTGATTACAGGGGGAGCAGGTTCCATAGGAAGCGAAATCGTACGACAAGTTTCCTGCTATCAACCAAAATGTATTCTTATTCTGGATCAGGCAGAATCCCCTTTGTATGATCTAGAATTAGAGTTAAAGGAAAAGTTTCCAAACATTTCCTATCAAGTAGTCTTAGCTGATGTTAGGCGAAAAGATCGATTGGAGCATCTATTTAGGGCCAATGATATTTCGGTTGTTTTTCATGCCGCGGCCTATAAGCATGTTCCTATGATAGAAAAGAATCCTAGGGAAGCCGTTTGTGTCAACATTTTAGGTACGGTTAACTTAGCTGATCTTTCGGTAGCATATGGTATAGACCGCTTTGTTATGATAAGTACAGACAAAGCAGTGAATCCGACCAACGTTATGGGAGCCAGTAAAAGAGCCGCAGAAATTTATGTACAATCTTTACAACAAAAAGCCGATGGCGAGACCAAGTTTATAACCACTCGTTTCGGAAATGTATTGGGATCTAATGGATCAGTCATTCCTTATTTTAAAAAACAAATTGAGAGTGGAGGCCCAGTAACGGTAACACATCAAGATATCATCCGTTATTTTATGACGATTCCAGAAGCCTGTCAATTGGTTCTTCAAGCAGGTACTATGGGTCAAGGTGGAGAGATTTTTGTGTTTGATATGGGGAAACCTGTAAAGATAATGGACCTGGCAGAGCGCATGATCAAACTTTCAGGCTTTAAACCTTATGAAGATATTGATATTAAAATCATTGGTTTAAGGCCAGGAGAGAAGTTGTTTGAAGAGTTATTAAGCAACACCTCTACTACTATGCCTACCCATCATCAAAAAATAATGATTGCAAAAGACGACCCGCTTTGCTATGAAGACGTTTTAAATCACATTATCGAAATTGCCTCAGCAGCGCAGCAGGAGAATGAAGTTTATGTCGTCAGTAAAATTAAACAACTGGTACCAGAATTTATTAGTAAAAACAGTGTATTTGAACTGCTGGATAAAAACGTTAATCTATAGAATTCCCTACCTTTGCCCACATGAAAAATTCCTTATTTAAAATAGGACTAATAGCCCTTTTTGTAACTATTCTTAGCTCTTGTGTTCCCAAAAGTAAAATCATCTATTTGCAAGATATTGATTCGCAGCTTCCGACAAAAGAACTTAATTATGAATCTATAATCAAGAAAGATGATGTTTTAAGAATTATCGTCAGTAGTGGGGATATGGAACTGGCTAGGCCCTTTAACCAGCTGTTGAATGCAACTGCAGGTAATGAGTTAGTTGTAAATGGACAAAATAAATTATTAGGACATTTAGTAGATAATGTTGGGGACATCAGTTATCCTTTGCTAGGTTCCATAAAAGTAGCCGGTAAAACAAGAAAAGAGCTTACTGATTTTTTACAGTCTCAAATTCGAGAACGTTTTGTAAAAGATGCTGTGGTTGATGTACGGATTGTTAATTTTAAAGTGACTGTCTTAGGAGAAGTCAATAGACCTGGAACATTTAATTTGGAGTACAACCGCATCACCTTACTACAAGCCATAGGCACCGCGGGAGATTTAACTATTTACGGTAATAGAAAAAATATTACGGTGCTACGTGATGTGAATGGTATTCAAAAAGTTCATAAAATAGACCTTACCAAATCCGACTTTATAGATTCTGACTTTTATTATCTTCAACAAAATGATGTTGTTGTTGTAGAGCCTAACTACGCTCAAGTACAGGCAGCTGGCTTTAATAGAAACGCTTCTTTGTTTGTATCTATAGCTTCCGTCTTATTATCCCTAATCGTCATTATTTCAAGAAATTAAATGTCTGATATGAACACTACCAATTTGGAATACAATCAAAACGTTTCTTTAAAAGATCAGATCTATCAATACTTGAGGTACTGGCCTTGGTTTCTACTAAGCGTGATTGTTTTTCTTTCCGTGGGTAAAGTGTATTTAAGATACGCAACAAACGAATACAAAGCCACAGCTAAAATACTGATAAAAGATACTCAAGGTGGTGGCGGTCTTTCTGAACTTTCTGCTTTAGGTGACCTGGATGTATTGGGCAACTCGTTTAATACGGTTGAAAATGAGATAGAGATTTTACAGTCGAATAGATTGATCAATCAAGTGGTAGAAAACTTGGATTTAAATATTGTTTATACGCGAACAGGAAATATTAAGACTACTAATATTTACAAGCAAAGCCCGGTCAAACTAACTTTGTTGGATGATGCAGCTGGTTATATGATGAAAGAATCTATTTCTTTGATCATACAACCAGTAGATGAGCAATCCTTTAAAATAAAGCTTCAAGATGCAAATAAGTACGAGAGTCATTCGTACGGAGCGGAGTTTAGCATAGAGGGTTTAAACCTTGTATTAGTTCCCAATAATCCGCTCCTTTTAGATTTAGAAATAGAACAACTAGAAGAAGTTAAGGATTGGGAGGAACTTTATATTACGATCAACCCGATATTTAAAACAACTAAGTCCATCAAATCAAAGCTTACAGTAACAAAAGCTGATAAACGGGGGAGTGTATTGGAATTAGGTCTTATAGACCCTATAAAAGAAAAAGCAGAAGACGTGCTCAATAATTTGGTTGTGGTGTTTAATCAAGATGCTATTAAAGATAAAAATGAAGTAGCTCAGAATACCGCTCAATTTATAGACGAACGTTTAGCGGACATTCAAAAGTCTTTAGATAGTTTAGAAAGAGGTATTCAACGCTTTAAGACATCAGAAAACTTAACCGATCTAGTAGCGGAATCGGCGCTGAATTTACAATCTTCTGCTGGTATAGGTAGAGAGGTTATAGAGGTGGAGACCCAATTAAAAATAGCAGAGTTGCTTCAAGTTAAATTAGAAGCAGATCAATTTGACTTTATACCAGAAAATGTGGGTTTAGAAAGTTTAGACTTTCAGCAGGCCTCTGCTAAATACAACGTCTTGATACAAGAATATTTGAGGTTTAAAGAAAATGCCACTTCAGACAATCCAGTATTGAGAAGATTAAGTAATGAAATAGTAAGTTCAAAAGAGGCCATTTTATTATCCTTGAACAACGTTATCAATTCTATCAGAATACAAAAGCAAAGCCTGAATAAGGAGCTCAATAAAGTTTCTGGCAAAATTGCTAATGTTCCAGAAAATGAAAGGGTTAATAGAGATATTGAAAGAGACCGAGTAGTGGTGGAAGCCGTTTACTTATTACTGAATCAAAAAAGGGAAACTACAGCCATTTCGCTCGCTGTTACCGCCCCTAAAGCAAAAATAGTAGACTACGCCTTAGCACCTGTAGAGCCGGTTTCTCCAAAACCGAATATCATATATTTAGCCATGTTGATAGTTGGTTTATTGCTTCCAGGGGCAGTAGTTTACGGAAGGTCTATTTTTTACAATAAAATAGAATCCAGATCTGATGTAGAACGCGGTTTACCTAACAGTACCATTCTCGGAGAAATACCAAAATTAGATAAAGACAGTATTGATTACATTCAATTAAACGATAGATCTATTTTAGCAGAGTCGTTTAGGATCATTAGGACCAACCTTCAGTACAAGCTCAATGCGATCAATCATGACCATACTAAAGTGGTGTTAGTTACGTCAACCATTAAAGGGGAAGGAAAAACCTTAGTGGCTTATAATCTCGCGAACACCTTTTCTTACAGTGGAAAAAAGGTACTGTTGATAGGGGCAGATATTAGAAATCCACAACTTCACAGGTATTCTGATCTAGTATCAAAAAGAACTCCTGGAGTGACAGAATTTCTTACCGATGACCATTTAAATCTAAAAGACCTGACCATTACTTCATCAACAAACCCAAATTTAGATATTCTTTTATCAGGCGCTATTCCACCTAATCCAGCAGAGTTATGGATGCAAGACAGGACCAAAACCTTATTTGATGAGGCTAAAGAAAACTATGATCT
>Ga0307980_1000819_pt1 | contig 13642 bp, 13 predicted proteins | sample OrgLakmetage1060_FD_201817 | JGI IMG/M metagenome (GOLD analysis project Ga0307980, IMG submission 201817) | Saline water microbial communities from Organic Lake, Antarctica - #1060 | ecosystem: Environmental > Aquatic > Non-marine Saline and Alkaline > Saline | place: Antarctica: Organic Lake... | reverse complement strand
TAACACTTAGTTATCGTGCAACAGTTGATAGCGATACAGATGCTGGTAGCTACCCGACAGTCGCACAGGTGATCGGCTATAATGTTGACGCTTCTGCAGTCGTGGATGCCGACGCAGACGACGTCGTCGTAGTTCAAATACCAACAGTATTAGGAGCTACAACAACCACCAGAGTAACTTCAGTTCCGAAGCTCGCAGAAACAGGCAGTTCGTCAACACTTTACAGTCTGCTTACTATGATGCTAATCGTTTCTTCTGTCGCAGGTTTGTATACTAAAAAGTCTATAGTTGTTTCGTCGAAATAATCTGCTAAAATAGAAACATAACAATAATGGGTGGGCAAATAGAGAGGGTCTAGTCTATTATGGAATTCTTACAAAAAAACGCACGCGCAATTATCATTGCTCTGCTTGCAGCAGGAGTCGTGGTTGCAATATCGGCAAGCGGTGACAACAATGAAGAAGAAACTTCGAACCAAGAAAGTTCAGAAGTAGCGTCTGTTGATGAAGCTCAGGGTCCAGTTGCACCAGAAGATACAGAAGAAGCTGTGGAAACTGACACAGAGTCCGCTGAAAACACTGAAGAAACTACGGAAGTTACAGATGAAGAAACGACAGAGAGCGATGAGTCTTCAAATGACTCTTCAGACAATGAAGAGGCAACAACAGAAGAAGCTGTCGAAACTAACACAGAAGCCGCTGAAAACAGCGATGAATCGAGCACCGAAGATGATGAAGGAGATAACTCTGAGGATGAAACCACTGAAGAGTCTCAAGAGACGACAGATGGAGTGCTCAGAGACGAAGACAACTATTCTATCTCTGCTGCAGCAGGTGATAATCAAACAACACTGATACGTCAATTAATCGCACAATATGAGTCTGAAAATGATGTGACACTCAGCGCACCACAACGGCTCTACGTTGAAACAAATCTTGTAGATGATATTGGTGAAACGGATGCTATAGAAGTTGGATTTAACATTGAGTTGACTGGCGCTGAAATTAAAACAAGAGTTGAAGAAGCTCGTGTTTTATCAGAAGACACATTGGCACTTTGGTCTCAATATTTATAGCTAATAAACACTCATAATAATAAAAACAATGAAATACGCTTGGTGATGCCAAGCGTATTTCGTTATACTAGAGTCAATGGCACAAACAATAACCCTCGATGAAGTAAGGCGATTAGCTGAGCTCTCCCGACTAGAATTGACAGACGCAGAAGCAATAAAATACCAAAAAGAACTCTGTGATGTTTTGGATTACTTTGCGATTCTTGATGGTGTCTCTACCGAAGGCTTGAAGCCAACGAATCAAGTAACTGGACTAAAAAACGTTGTACGCAAAGATATTGTCACCAAGCAAATTGCCCAAGCAAATGACCTACTTGCGCTTGCTCCTGATTCTCAAGATAATTATGTCAAAGTCAAGAGAATGATTTAAACAATGGATACTTTTAAACAATGGCCATCACTACAAGCAATAGCAGATGCAGTTAATAATGGTAATGAAACGGCTGAATCTCAAGTGATAACAGCGTTGAAAAGAATCAAAGACTTGAACGGTGTCTACAACGCTGTGCTACAAACGATCGAGGCTCGATCTATGAAACGGGCAAAAGATATCGATGCGTTAGTCGCTTCTGGAAAATCAGCTGGCAAACTGGCTGGCGTGCCTTTTTTGGCAAAAGACAACTACTTAACATTTGACTCGGAAACAACTGCTGCAAGCAACATGTTAAAAGGCTTTAAAGCTCCTTATCAATCAACTGTTATAGAGCTTCTTGAGGCTGAGGGTGCGATTTGCGTTGGTAAAGCGAATATGGACGCTTTTGCTCATGGCGGTTCTACGGAAAATAGTGACTTTGGGGTGACGAAAAACCCATACGACATTACTCGTGTGCCTGGCGGTAGTAGTGGTGGATCAGCCGCAGCAGTTGCCCTCAATATGGTGCCGTTTGCACTTGGCTCCGACACTGGTGGATCAATTCGTCAACCTGCTAGCTACTGCGGAATAGTTGGGCTGAAGCCAACCTATGGACTGGTATCCAGAAGCGGTGTCGTTGCAATGGCGAGCAGCACTGATTGTATGGGGCCTATGACGACTAACGTCGCCGATGCGGCTCTGGTTCTTGATATTATGGCAGGCGGCGGCGATCCACTTGATAGTACGACGATTGATCGCGAAGCCGGCAGCTATACGGAGGAAAACAAGTCATTGAACTCAATAAAAATTGGTGTCGTTAAAGAATGGTTTGATGAGGGTCTTGATAGTGCTGTAAGATCACGTATTGAAGCAGCTATTGAAGTATACAAAAATGCAGGTGCAGAAATAGTGCCAGTTAGTTTGCCAACACTTCCTACTGCATTGGCTATTTATTATATTGTCGTGCCAGCAGAATTAAGTAGTAATCTTTCAAGACATGACGGACAACGCTATCCATCATCTGCTGATTCTGCAGAAGATCTTCATGAATCTTACACAAAAAGCAGAAGCCAAGGTTTTGGCGCAGAAGCGAAGCGAAGAATCATTATAGGCACGCATGTATTAAGTTCTGGCTATTACGATGCTTATTATAAAAAAGCCCAAACAGTAAGAACAAAACTTATTAATGAATTTGACGATGCGTTTACACGAATTGATGCATTGATTGGTCCAGTCGCACCGACTACTGCTTTTAAAATCGGCGGATTTTCTAATCCTCTAGAAATGTATTTGCAAGATATGTATTCTGTTGGAGCAAGTTTAGCTGGATTACCAGCGATAAGTATTCCATGTGGTGAAGTCGATGGCATGCCTGTTGGCTTACAGATCATCACTGATCAAAAACAGGATAAAAAACTATTGCAATTAGCCAGTGTTTATGAGGATATAAAATGAGTCCAGAGTTTCTAGTTGCTATTATTGGTGCATCTGTCGGAGTGCTTGGAGTGTGTATTTTGTTATTTCGGAGGCTCCCAAAAAGAATTAAGCAAGCGACGTACACGAAAAAGTGGCTTGAAATACAGAAATTGTGTGCAGATAATTCCACCTGGCCCAATGCAATTCTATTAAGCGATGAAACACTAGATACTGTATTGAAAAAACGGAAGGTGAGTGGCAAGACTATGGGTGAGCGTATGGTCAATGCTCAGAAAAAATTTTCCAACAATGACTCTCTATGGAACGCGCACAAACTCGCTAATCATATCAGGCATAGTGATAGTCAAAATCTTAAACTTAATGAACAGGATGTCAAAAAAACCCTGATGGCGTTTCGTCAAGCTATGAGAGATATGAAAGCACTATGAAAAATATAGAAGAATATATAGTAGATGGTTATTATCCGACTATCGGCATTGAGTGTCACGTGCAGTTGAAGACAAAAACAAAGCTGTTTGTCTCGGTTAATAATGATGCTAAGGATGCCCCGCAAAATACACTCATATCACACGTTTGTTTTGGGCTACCTGGTGCACTTCCTGTGTTGAACGAAGCAGCAGTGCAGCTTGCTTCTCGGGCAGCATTTGCGCTAGGTACTGTCCCACAAAAATTTTCTAAATTTGACCGTAAGCATTATTTTTACCCAGATCTACCTCTCGGCTATCAGATAACTCAATTTGATGAGCCTATTATACTTGGAGGAGAAATTGAAGTTGTCTTAGAAGATGGATCAAAAAAAACGATTGCAATCACTCGGGCACACCTTGAAGCAGATGCTGGTAAATCAACGCATCCAGTCAATGCAGAGTATTCTCTAGTAGATCTCAACAGGGCAGGCACTCCACTGCTTGAAATAGTGTCTGAGCCAGATATGCATAATGCCAAGGAGGCTAAAGCCTTCGCTAAAGAACTGTGGCTACGCATGAAGACTGTCGGTGCCAGCAATGCTGATCTGTATCACGGAAACATGCGCTTTGACGTCAACGTCAGTGTATCAAAAGACCAAAACAAACTAGGCACAAGATCAGAAACTAAAAACTTGAATAGTTTCCGTTCAGTGGAGCGTGCTGTTAACTTCGAAATTAAACGTCAAATAGCGCTGTTACAAAAAGGTGAAACAATAGTCCAAGAAACTCGTGGATGGCTTGATGACGTCCAGAAAACTGTTTCTCAGCGCAGTAAAGAAGACGCACATGATTACAGGTATTTCCCAGATCCAGATATTCCCCCGGTAGCTTTAGACGATGAATATATAGATTCAATTAAAGCCGCTATTCCAACTATGCCACATGAGTGGCGTATCAAGCTTGATGCTTTAGGTATTGATCATTCTCAATCAGAGATGCTACTTGAAGCGCAAGTCGAATACGAAGCTTCATATCTAGAGCTAATTACCGCTCAAGAAAAAGAAAAAGCCAAGACCTACGTTAACTGGCTCGCTAATATAGAAATTCCCGCTAGAAAAAATGATATTCAGATGGCAGTTGATGATACAGTACGCGCTAAGGTGTTTGAAGAAGTTTACACGTTGGTCTCTTCAGATAAAATTAATTCTAATAGTGCTAAAGCACTGCTTGAAGAGGTGCTGGCAAGCGATGGTAGTATAGACATTGCTGAATTAGCCGAATCAAAAGGCTTCATGCAAGAGTCTGACAGCAGTGTCCTCGAAGCTATAGTTGATCAAGTAATCGAAGATAATCCTGGTCCAGTCGAAGAAATTAAGAACGGTGAAACAAAAGTTATTGGTTTCTTAGTTGGTCAGATAATGAAACAGTCTCGGGGTAAGGCTAACCCAGCTGTCGCGCAGAAAATAATTCGTAAAAAGTTAGGAGTATAAATGACAAAGGTACGAAAAGCAGTTATTGCAGCTGCAGGCATGGGGACTCGATTCTTACCACAAACCAAGGCTATGCCAAAAGAAATGCTACCAATCATCGATAAACCAGTTATTCAGCTCGTCGTTGAAGGGCTTGTTGCGGCAGGCGTCGAAGACATCATAATAGTGACTGGTCCAACAAAACGAGCAATTGAAGACCACTTCGATCGTAGCTTAGAGCTCGAGGACGCGCTCGAAGCGAAAGGTAAACATGACATTGCAGAACAACTAAAATCTATTGGTGATATGGCTAATTTTATATATGTACGCCAAAAAGGCTTGCCGGCTGGTAATGCTCGTCCAATCATAAATGCTGCTCACTTGATAGGTGATGAACCTTTCTTCTTCTTTTTCGCAGATGATTTCTTTGCAGGTCAAAAATCGACAGCAGAGCAGCTGCTGGAAGTGCATCAAAAAACTGGAGGTTCGGTTGTTGCACTTCGTGAAGTACCAGAAACAGAAGTAAGTAGCTATGGAGTAGCAGATTATAAAGAAGTGCTCGAACCTGGCTTAGTTCAAATAAAGGGTATTGTCGAGAAACCGTCTATACAGGATGCTCCGTCGAATCTTGCAATGGGTAGTGGCTTCTTGCTAACGCCAGACATTATTAAAATTGTTGAACGTGAAGAAACAGGAGTCGGAGGTGAAATAGTTATTGCCGATTCTATAGAAGAACTTGCTCAATCTGAAAATGTGACTGGATTAACTATTAAAGGGGACTATCACGACACGGGTAACCCAGAGGCGTACTTGCATACTCTAATTTCATTAGCGCTAAAAGATGAGCGTTATGGTGACAATCTGAGAGAATTCTTACAGAAAATAATTACATAACTAGTCTATAATGGTAAGCATGGAATCATACGACATATTAGTTATTGGACTTAGCGTTCTTTTAGCGATATTTCTTGTCTTATCAATCGTCGTGATTGTGAAGGTGATGAAGTTGGTAAAAAAAGTTGAAGCAATAACAGACAAAGCCCAGAGTGCTGCTGATAACGTCCAAGATATCACAGCCAAGTTCAGTTCAGCTGCAAGCCTGTCCGCAATCGGAACAGCAGTAGCAAAAATAGTAAACAGTTTTAAGAAAGGCAAATAATTATGGCAAAGAACGACAACACACACGAAAAAGGTAAAGGCTTAGCGATTGGCGCAGCACTAGGTGCAGTAGCAGGCGTAGTGACTGGAATCTTGTTTGCTCCTAAGAGCGGTAAAGAAACCAGAAAAGATGTATCAGATGCAGCTTCAAAGGCAAAAGTTAAAGTCGAATCAGAGGCAAACAAAGCTCATGAGGAATTAAATAAAATCATTGCTAAGGTAGAAGTTGTAGCAAAAGATAAGAAAGCTGAGTTTAGCGAAAAGGCTAAGTCTGCACTAGAATCTGCTAAAGAAGCGAAAGACAATCTGGTGAAAAAAGCCGAAGATGTGAAAAAAGGCGTCGATCCGGATGAAAAAGAACTCAAAAAAGCTGTTAAAAAAGCTGAAGAAGCCCAAAGCGCACTTGTAAAAGCATTGAAAAAATAGATCAACTAGCTGATGGCCAAAAAAGTATCAGATAATTTAAGTGATAAAGATTACGAGAAGCTCGGTAGGCTTCTCGTTTCTGTTGGAGAAATAGGCTTCAAAGACAAGAAGCAGCTGTATAAGATATCTTTTCTGAAAGGCGTTATTAGTGGTCTTGGTGGAGTGTTGGGCGCAACTATTGTCGTCGCGCTGCTATTATTCGTTCTTTCACTTATTGGTGAAATACCCTTTCTTGGTGAAATAGCTGACCCAATTAAGAACAGTATAGACTCGCCCTAGACCTTGTGTATAGTTTGTCTATAATACGACAGACCAGCACCAGTCATCTAGGCTATACTATTAACTAGAATGACTGCTAAAAATGTAAGTAAGCTCGAGACTAAAACGACTGAAACCGCACAACAAGATAGTGCGGTTTCTTTGCGTCCAGAGAATTATGTACATTTACATAATCATACTCACTATTCACTGCTTGATGGATTACAAAAGGTAAAACCTATGATAGCTCGTATCAAAGAAATGGGCATGAAGGCCGTGGCTATGACTGATCATGGAACAATGTCAGGCGTTATAGAGCTGTACCAAACCGCCAAAGCAGAAGACGTAAAACCAATTATCGGCATAGAAACTTACGTCGCAGCAAGAAAACATACCGATAAAGAAGTCGGTAAAGACAAGCAGAACTATCACCTTATATTGCTTGCTATGAATAATACTGGCTATCAAAATCTTATGAGGTTAAGCACAATTGCAAATCTAGAAGGGTATTACTATAAGCCGCGCATTGACCATGAACTCTTAGAAAAATACGGCGAAGGGCTTATTGTCCTGTCGGGTTGTATAGGTGGTGAAGTGGGTGACGCTGTTCGTCGAGACCAATACGATCAAGCAAAAGAAATAGCTAGCTGGTACAAAAAAGTTTTCGGAGATCGCTACTACATAGAATTACAAGATCACGGGCATCCTGACCACCCACATAAATGGGACGAGCAAGTTGCTGCAAATAAACAACTCATCAAGCTTGCAGACGAGTTATCTATAGAGTGTGCAGTCACAAACGATGCACATTATCGTGTTCACGAAGATCAGGAAGCACACGAAGTGTTGTTGTGTGTTCAAACGGGATCGTTTTTAGACGAAGAATCACGTATGAGCTTGAAAGATTTTGAGCTACACATGGCGGATCCTGTTGATATTATTGAGCGCTGGAAAGACACACTGCCGCAAGCCGTTGCCAATACTGGGCTCATTGCAGACCGTTGTGACGTCACAATTGAGTTTGGTAAAATATTGATTCCTAAATTCCCGTTGCCTGATGGTGTGACAGAAAAAGATTATCTCGATGAAACAGTTTACCAAGGATTAGCCTTTAGATATGGTGACTACGATGAGAGTAAAATAAAAGATCTTTCAATAGATGAGGCAAAAAAACTACTTCCAAAAGAAGTATTAGATCGCACGACATTTGAATTACAAATCATTGATCAAATGGGATTTAATGGTTATTTCTTGATCATTGCTGATTTTATGAACTGGGGAAAAGCTCGTGATATTATTTTTGGACCTGGCCGTGGCTCTGCAGCTGGTTCGATAATTGCCTATTCACTTCGTATTACGGAGCTAGATCCGCTTGAATTTGATCTATTGTTTGAGCGATTTTTGAATCCGGATAGAATTAGCATGCCTGATGTCGACATTGATATTCAAGATACTCGCCGTGATGAAGTAATTCAGTATTGCGTTGAAAAATACGGCGCCAGTCAAGTCGCAAATATTGTGACATTTGGAAAAATGGCAGCTCGTAATGCTATCCGTGATGTTTCTCGTGTTCTGCGGGTGCCCTATGCTGACGCCGATAGATTATCTAAAATGGTACCACCTCCTATACAGGGTCGACATATCCCACTCGCAGTTTCACTCAAAGAAGATGCAGCTATGAAAATGGAGTATGAGAACAATCCTACTTCTAAGCGCGTGTTTGATCTTGCAGTCAAGTTAGAAGGCACTATTAGAAGTCATGGCATTCATGCGGCTGGCGTCGTGATTGCTCCAGATGATATTGTGAAGTTCGTACCACTAGAGCGGGCGTCTAAGGGAGTGATATCGACACAATACTCTATGAATCCGACTGAAGATCTTGGTCTGCTTAAAATGGATTTTCTGGGCCTGTCTAACTTGACGATTATAAATAATGCGCTCCGTATTATCAAACGTGTACATGGCAATGATATAGACATCAGTAAGTTACCCATGGACGACGCTAAGACATTTGAGTTGCTTCAGCGCGGTGACACGACTGGAGTATTTCAATTAGAATCGTCTGGGATGAAAAGATATCTGAAAGAATTAAAGCCAACTAACTTTAATGATATTGTTGCTATGTGTGCATTGTATCGTCCGGGGCCATTGACTGCTGGACTGACAGATAGTTTCGTGAAGCGTAAGAACGGCCTAGAAAAAGTCACGTTAGCTCATGAAAAGTTTGGAGATGCACTTGGGTCTACGTTTGGTGTGCTGGTTTACCAAGAACAAGTGATGCGCATTTCAAAAGATGTTTGTGGGTTTACTGGCGGCGATGCGGACACTTTACGTAAGGCGATCGGTAAGAAAAAACGCGACGTCATGATAAAAATGAAGAAGCAATTTATCGAGGGCGGTGAAACATTTGGCGGCGTGCCAAGAGCTGTAATGGAGAAGTTCTGGGAAGACCTTATGGGGTTTGCCGATTATGCATTTAATAAATCTCATTCAGCTTGCTATGGACTGATCGCTTATCAGACGGCATACCTGAAGGCACATTATCCGGCTTCATTTATGGCCGCAGTTATGTCGAGTGACTACGACAATACCGACCGATTAACTATTGAAATGAACGAATGTCAACACATGGGTATTGAGGTATTGCCACCCGATATTAATGAGTCTTTTCTGGAATTTGCCGTCGTTCCAGGCAAAAAGCAAATTCGTTTTGGCATGAGCGCCATCAAAAACGTTGGGGTTGGTGCGGTTGAAGAGATATTGAGAGCCCGCGAAGAAGGTGAGTTCAAGACATTAGAGGACTTCTTTAGCAGAGTGAGCTCAAGGAGCGTTAATAGAAAAACAATTGAAGCACTTATTAAGACAGGTGGATTTGATCGTTACGGCACACGTTCACAATTACTCAATAATATCGATGCATTACTATCGTTTTCCCAAAAAAAACAAAAAGAAAAAGAGTCTGGCCAGACAGATCTATTTGGTAACGTTATTGAAGAAGTTGCGACAACCACAGATATTGTGCTTGGGCCAGAAGACACAGTCTACAGTGAACAGGAGTATCTCATGTGGGAACGTGAGCTTCTTGGTTTGTATTTATCTGATCATCCATTGCGGCCATTTGAAGGCTTATTAAAAGAAAAAACACATCCGATTAAACAGATCACAAAAGAGCATGATGGCAAAAAAGCCCACGTCGGGGGAATTATTAATACCGTACGGGTAATTCAAACCAAAAAGGGCGACAACATGGCGTTTGTCGGCATAGCTGACGCATTAGGGGAAATTGAGTTGCTTGTGTTTCCGAGTACTTATTCACAAACAGCATGGCTATGGCAGCAAGATAAAGTTATTCTAGTTGATGGTACCGTTAATGCTAAAGATCGTGACGGCAATATAGGCGATGAAGTAAAAATAAACGTCTCTAGTGCTCGCGAAATAATACTAGATGAAGCGAAGTCTTATAAAGAATCTGGTAAGTCTAAAAAAGCCTTGAAAGATACTAAGGTCCCAAAATCCAAACAACCAGACGAATCTCAAAAACAACCGGATTTAAATCGCATTTATATACGTATGGAATCAACGAGTAACTCGGAGCAACTTATGTTATTAAAAAAACATATCGATACTCATCAGGGAACAAGTGAGGTTGTTTTGGTGGTAGGACCAGCAGAAAGTAAACAAGTTATACGCATACCCGAGAAGACGAGTAGAGAAGACGATTCAGTAGATGCACTAGTAGAGTTGTTCGGCGCCGAAAACGTCAAGTTATCATAATTCCAACCTAGTCATTTTTCTTATCGTTCTTGAATGGAATCGGAACTAGATATCTAAATCAGCTATAAGTGCACGGTGGTCTGAAACATATGTATGCAGACACTCAACGGCACTCATTTGGATGCCCTTAGGCACTACAATGTAGTCGAGCGTACCGTTGTCTTTGGGCATTGATTTATAGCTAGCGATTTCTGTGCTAATAAAATAATCTTTTAAAATGTCAGTTTTAAATTGCTCTAGATTGAAGTTGTTAAAATCTCCAAGCAAAATCGGAGTAATATTTCTATCTTTACATAGCTTCATCGTCTCTCGCAAATGAAGTTCTGACCAGTTATCACTATTTCCAAAATGAACATTGCAAAATAATTGACGGTCACCGTCTATGTCCAGCTCTATGAGCTGCATATTGTAGGGCTCATCATGATCAGGTTGCTGTAATAGAAAATAAGATTCTACAGAAATAATTGGATATTTGCTCATAAAACCCAATCCATGAGATAGTCGTGTTTCTTTATGTTCATCCCAGTGCATGTGATCCGTTCTACCCCATACCGGCGAATAAGCAAAGTAGGTATAGCCTAAATTTTTTGCCAAAACTTCGACTTGTGATGAATGCGAGAACTGCGTGTTTAACTGTACTTCTTGAAGTGCAACTATATCAGGCGATTGATCATCTACTACTGCATTGAGAGTGTCTTTTCTTTTCTTCCAGTCAAAATAACCCCACATATTTAGAGTCATAAGTTTTAGATTCATTTGTTTATTCTATCATTATCTTCTTCAAATTATGCGCACTAGAAAAATGTTTAACCGTTCAGGGTCTTTATATGACCACACCAGCAGATTGGGTCAGGTAGACTGCTAGTGCGATTATGGATACAACCATCAAATCGAGAATAGGGTGGTGTGCGACAAAATGCTCACCTTCAATAATAAATCGGCGCACCAGGACGTAGTGTTTGACGAGCCAAATCATTGCAATACCAAATCCAACTAAACTAAGTACAATAGCAATCCAAGGAGCATCACCATTCGTAAGTTGCTGAGCCAACGTGATGCGCTGTGATTCTCTTTCAACAATAGGCGTATCGGTGGTTGTTGGTTGATTTTCTACTGGAGTGACGGTATCTTGAACAATTGCAATTTCTTCCTCTATAACTGCCGCCTCAGGCTCTTCTACGACAGGTTCAGGCGTTGGTGCTGGCTCAACTGTTGAAGGCATTGTTTGTGGTTGTTGTGAAGCCGGTGCTGGCGCGGGAGCAGGCGCGGGAGCAGGTGCAGGTGCTGGTTGACTGACAGGATTAGCGTACATTGCAACAACGACTGTTTCTTCTCCAGTTCCAACAAAGTTAGCGCTATTGGCGAACCCAAAACCAACTTCTGTAAATGCAGAATCAAGCATATTTGCTCTATGCGATGGGCTATTCATCCAGCCAATGATTGTTTCATTACTCGTCGAGAAGCCGTAAGCTAGGTTTTCGCCAGCTTTTTGATAATTGTATCCCTGTGCATCTATAAATATCCATGGCTGTTGGCCATCTGGCGTGTTGTGTGACCAATAGTCTCTGTTGACCATATCTTGCGCTTTAGCCTGGGCTGCTGCGTTTAGCTGGCCGTTAAGCGATAATCCTGATTGACCATTACTCGACCGTTGCGAATTCGTTCCACTCAACAATCCACCACGGCTCATTTCTGTGGCATAAGCAAGCGTGGCGGTTCTATTTGATTGAAGTGGTTGCCAGACATTGAGAAAAAGACCACCTATTAATAAAAGGATCATAGGTATATAAGGCCAATAAATTTTTAGAGCAGCAGATTTAGAATGATGCTTTGGCGGTCGCTTGCCCTTAGTTGTGTGGTTTTTGGTCGTTTGTTTTTTTGCCATATTTTAGCTCTTAAGCTTATTTTACCATAACTAGGACTGGCGCGATTGGTAGAGCGCTATGCCTGCAGCAACCGACACGTTGAACGATTCTTTTTTACCTATCATAGGTATTTCAAAGATGCCATCGCATTGCGCTAGGACTGAATCTGGCAAGCCATCAACCTCTGGCCCTACGACAAGTGCAATGTTTTGATCTCTTGGCAGGTCACTGAGTAGTTGAGATGTTTCAGCTTGCTCTAATGCGTAAATTCTATATCCATCTTCTCTAGCAGCAATAAAAGCGTCTTCTAGATACTCATAATATCTCCACTGGACTGATTGCTCTGCACCAAGCGCAGTCTTATGTATTGCGTTATGTGCTTTTGTTGCGACGTGTGGCAGTCTTCGATCACCAGCACCGCCTGTGGGTCTCGGAGTGATTCCGGTTAATACAACGTGGGCATTAAATCCATCTGCAGTTCTGAAAAAAGCCCCAACATTATGGGTACTACGGATATCGATTGCCATTAATACTACTTTTCTCATATGTCATTAAGTATAACAAGACTTTGATTGTTAGGTAGTGGTTATGGTTAAATAAGATTAACTATGTCATTAAGTGCAAGAACTCTCGAAGAACAAACGACGCAACGTCGTGCTCAAGTATTAGGCCTCTCTTACTACGACACTTCAAAGACTGGCCAAAAGGTGCTCTATAAAGACTTAATGAGTATTGCTGAGCTACGTGAATTAAAAATTATTCCACTGTATGCCCATGAACACAGGATTGACTTCGGCATAACAAACAACACTTCTCAGAAAACAATGCAGGCAATGGGGACTCGTTTCCCAGATCAGCAAGTCAGTTTTGCTATGATTAGCGATGTTGGGTTTAGAGACTATATGTTGCTGTACGATCCACCGAAAAAAATTGAATATGCAGATATAAGTATTAACTCTACAACTGGCGATCCTACAGAGCTACTCGCTTCCGTCTCAGAAACGTTGCGCCAAGTAAAAGCAGACGATATGCTAGCTTATCTAGTACAGCAAGCTTTTCGGTTACAGGCAAGCGACATTCATATGGAAACTTTAGAACATGGCGCACGAATCCGTATTAGGGTACACGGGGTACTTCATAGCGTTGCTAAATTAGATTCTGACAAATATCGCCAGCTTGTTTCAGCACTTGCCAGCGCCGCTAATGTATCGACTAGTACAGAAGATGATCAAACTGGGCATATTAATCGCAAGTACCGCATGGCTACAGGCGAAGAAGTGACGGTGAACCTGCGTGTTGAAACTGTTCCAGCTGTGAATGGCATGGATGCAGTCTTGAGACTATTTAATTTTAATTCAGAAATGATGCGTTTAGATAAATTAGGCTTGAACGATTTTCAATCGAATACAATTAAAGATATT
>Ga0307980_1000816_pt1 | contig 13703 bp, 15 predicted proteins | sample OrgLakmetage1060_FD_201817 | JGI IMG/M metagenome (GOLD analysis project Ga0307980, IMG submission 201817) | Saline water microbial communities from Organic Lake, Antarctica - #1060 | ecosystem: Environmental > Aquatic > Non-marine Saline and Alkaline > Saline | place: Antarctica: Organic Lake... | reverse complement strand
TAATGTTAGAAGTCTCGATGATTATCGTCAAGCAGTAGACGAACAGTTTGCTCTAGCAGGCTAAGAGGTAATATGAATATATTTACACAATTTTTTAAGAAAAACAAAGACAATGAAGAAGACATTCGGAGTCAAGTACGTCGTGATTTAATACGGAAAGAGGCTATTATTGGTCGCACTGTTTTTGGTCCAATTCCTGAAGGCCATAAGCGAGAGTTTTTCCGCGTAGACAAGGGCACTTGGGTGTGGCAAGAGTCTTGGGTAGATGATAATAGGCAAAAGCAACAGCGCCACACGAAGTATGTCTTAAGAGATAATGATATTGTCAAGTCGGTCAACAGCGGTAGTTATGAGCGTGTCTCAATAGCAGAAGCAGAAAATTTCGAGGCCGCAGTACACGAATACGTAAAACGAGTAGACAAAGACGTTTACAAAAACGGAAACTTTGCCCGCGCTTAAATAAGGTATTCTAATAGTATATGACTATCTATCTAGATCATGCAGCAGCGACGCCTGTTGATAAAAAAGTTCTTACAGTAATGATGCCATTCTATACGGAGCATTACTATAACCCATCAGCGCTTTACAAGGGTGCAAGAGTAGTGAAATCGGCTCTCGATGATGCACGCTCAGATGTCGCGCGGCTTATCGGTGCCAAGCCAAGTGAAATTATATTTACTGCTGGTGGCACTGAGTCAGCAAACCTAGCTATAAAAGGAGTTATGGATTTGCATCCTGACAGCAACTGTATTGTGAGTTCCATTGAGCACGAAGCCGTTCTGAAACCGGCAAAAAGATATAATCATACAGTGGCACCGGTTCTTAAAACAGGGCTTCTTGATATGACTGCTTTTGAAGCGCTTATTGATGAACAAACAGTCCTTGTGTCCATCATGCTTGCTAATAATGAAATCGGCACTGTACAACAGCTAAAAACTGTCGCTAGTCTTGTTAAGAGTATTCGTGAAGAGCGACAAAAAGACAACAATACTCTTCCCCTTTACCTCCACACTGATGCTTGTCAGGCTCCATTATATCTTGATTGTAATGTCGCAAGAAGTGGTGTCGATATGATGACACTTAATGGTGGAAAAATTCATGGTCCAAAACAAAGTGGTATTTTATATAAAAAATCTAGTGTCATATTGCAGCCACAAATAGAAGGTGGTGGGCAAGAGTTCGGGGTGAGGAGCGGCACAGAAAATATTGCTTCTGCTGTTGGATTTGCCAAAGCGCTGTCTCTTAGCGAGAGTCATAAGTCTGAGAGAGTAGAGCGGGTGAGTAAACTGCGAGATTATTTCATAGAACAACTAGAGCTACAGTTTAATGTAGTAGTGACCGGTCATAGGCAAAAAAGACTTGCCAATAATGTGCACGTGAGCTTCGATAACGTTGATAACGAACGCGTTTTATTTTCACTTGACGACAGTGGCATTGCAGCAGCAGCAGGCTCTGCGTGTCAAGCAAGTAGTGATGAGCCATCTCATGTTATAAAAGCAATTGGTGAGTCGGAAAGTTATGCCACTAGCAGTATTCGATTTTCCCTTGGACGAGATACAACAAAAAAAGAAATAGATTATACTTTGAAGGCTTTGACATCTGCACTTACTGCGTAAAATTTCGTTAAAACCTGGTACATAATAAGCAAAAGCGGTATAGTTAATGCTATAGATGTTAAAACAGTTTAAAAGTTTATTATCATTGAAGCGAGTTGGTGCCCTGGCTGGCTTGTTTGCTCTTGTTATGGTGTCACTAGCACAACCAACATCTGCTCAATCCGTTACGCAAGGGTATCGATCAGATACGCTACTACAACGCGGTATAACAGTGTCACTTGACGCAGAAGATACGTCCCGCGTCGTAGCCGTCACGAAAGAAAACGAAGACAGAATTCATGGTGTCGTCGTAGCTTCTAATGACTCTGCATTTACACTCTCCGACGACGAAGAAAAGACTTTTGTTGCGACGATTGGGCGATTTGATGCGCTGGCCAGCACAGAGGGTGGCCCAATACAGCCTGGTGATTTTTTGACTGTGTCCAGTATCACTGGAATAGTAAAAAAAGCCGCTGAAATAGACCGCTATACAATCGGAAAAGCTATAGAGCCTTTTAATGGAGAAGAAAATGCAATATCAACGACTGATCTTACTGATTCAGCTGGCAATACAAACAAAGTTGCAATAGGCCGTATAGTGGTGGATCTCAATGTCGGATCAAACCCCTTGCTCAGACCATCAGATACTAACTTGCCAGAGTTTTTAAAAAAAGCAACTGAGTTAATTGCTGGTAAAGAGGTTAGCCCCGTACGTGTGTATATAGGATTATTTATCTTGCTTGCAGCATCATCTATATCTGGTAGCTTGCTGTATTCAGGTATAAAAAGCTCTGTTATATCGATTGGTCGCAACCCGTTATCGAAGAAATCGATAACAAAAAGCTTAATTCAGATCATATTAACAAGCATTATAATTTTCCTGATTGGCCTATTTGGGGTATATTTATTACTAAGACTATAAACATAATCAATATGATAAAGGGTGTGGAGTATCGAATGTTGTTGAATCTTGACTGGATGAAAACATGGGCATAGAGCTATTAATTGCTGTGTTAATAGGAATCTTTGTATTCGCTGCTTTAATTATTGCTTCAATATTGCGTGATAAGTCGCCAAAAGCAGCAAAGAACAAGAATCCAATAGAAGATTATTCTGAAAAAGCCAAGGATGATGTTGAACATATTTTCAATGATGAATTTCGAGAAGAGCTGCGCAATAGAGGGCGATTGCATTTTGAAAAAATCATTGGCGAAAATGCCATGTTCTTGCAACAAGATTTGCGACTCACCACTTCTCAGCTAAATGATTTCATGAAGACTGAAATGACTCATGTTCTGAAAGAAGAATTTTCTAAGTATGAAGAATCGATCAACGATGCGAAACAATTAGCTATTGACTCTATTCAAAAAACTCAAGACACCATAGAACAGCAACGTGATCTATTGTCTGCTCAGCTCACCGAACAGTTAAATTCAGAAAAATCACGCACATTGGCGCGATTTGAAAGTCGTATGGCTGATGTCGTCAATCATTATGTGCTCGAAGCAGTTGGTGATCAGATCGACATGAGCGAGCAACTCGACTTCATATTGTCCCAGCTAGAAGACAATAAAGAAGCAATCATGAGAGATATTAAGGACGGCGCATAAGGCTGTAATGGCACTAGGCGAATTCATATGGAACAGCAAACACTCACAATACCAAACGAAGTAATCAGCCCAACTGACATCGCTCGTTTGGTTCGTGAATTAGAAAATCTTGACGAGTTTTTTAGACAATCTGCTATACGTGAAGCCGGAACCCCTCAGTCTGCCCCACGCTACAGCAGGCTACTCGATAAACTTGTTGTTTCTAATGAATTGAATTTACTGCAAGGTGATCATAGAGAGAATTTACTGTCTTTTATGAAAAACATTGCAACCAAGGCCCCAATACTACATATCAGCTTTAGCGTTGATCCGCCGGGAGCATATGTGCAAAAAATCGTGACATGGCTTCGCAGCAATATTGATGGACGAATTTTGGTTCGAGTTGGGCTTCAGCCAAATATTGGTGCTGGATGCGTCGTGAGAACAACAAATAAATCATTTGATTTTAGTTTACGGAGATTTTTTGATAGTAAAAAAGATTTTTTTGCTGCAAAATTACACGAAGTCGTCAGTGCTGACGCTACTCCTGTTACGATAAATACAACAGCCAAGAGTGAATCTGTCATATCAGAGCCTCAAACGAATACTAATCCCGACGTTTCAGCTACCGAAACAGCCAACACAGAGCCGTTAGTTGATAGTCAAACAACTCCACCACAGAACGCACAACCTGGACAACCTGAACAAACCCAAAAAATAGAGGTTACTTCATGACGGGCAATCAGCATTTCGATAAACTTGTTGCAAGTGGCAAGCCCGTAGGTGAAGTTATTGGTGTGGAAAAATTTCTTGTTCGCATAAAAGGCCTGCAACCGTGTAGAATCCACGCACTTATTATGTTCGAAGACGGCTCAAAAGGTTTCGTCCACCAAGTGTTGAAAGACCAAACAATTATTTTGCACTTAGGCGCAGTAGAAATACGTACCGGTATGATTGCGGTTGTGCAGCACGAAGAGCTTGTTTCAAAGGTTGGGAAAGACTTCATTGGACGCGTTATTACCGTAACGGGCGATCCATTAGACGGTAAGGGCCCAATTGCTGCTGATGCGACTTGGCCAGTGTTTCGTTCAGCACCAGCACTATATGAGCGCAAATTACTCGATACGCAACTAGAAAGCGGTGTGACCGCACTTGATTCACTGTTTCCGGTCGTGCGTGGCCAGCGTATGGCGTTACTGGGCGATAGCAAATCGGGTAAATCGACCTTAGCAACCCAAATGGTTATCAATCAGAAGAATACTGATCAGGTGGTAGTCTACGTACTGATTGCCAAGCGTCGAAGTGACGTCGATACACTACTTTCACGACTAGAAGAAAGTGGCAGTTTAGAGAAAGCAGTGGTCATTGTCAGTACTATGTTTGAATCATTGATCATGAGCTATATAGCACCTTACGTCGGTGTTTCAATGGCAGAATATTTTTGGCAGGAATTAGGCCAAGACACGATCATTATTTATGATGATTTATCGGCTCATGCACATGCTTACCGTGAAGTCGCACTGCTTTCTGGTGTAAGCCCAGGTCGCGATAGCTATCCTGGTGACATGTTCTATGCCCACTCAAGCCTACTGGAGCGTGCTGGTCGTCTTGATCGAAATGGCGCACACTTAACATCTATTCCAATCATAAACGCGGCTGGTGGCGATATTACTGCCTACTTGCCAACCAACGTCATGTCTATAACTGATGGGCAGTGGATTCTTGATATGAACATATTTAGAAGTGGTGTTCGTCCGGCAGTAAATATGGGCTTAAGTGTGACGCGTGTTGGTGGCGTTGGCCACAAAAAACGCCAGAAAAATCTTGCAGCTGAAACATTAAAAACACTTGCAGCTTACCGCGAAGCTGAAGAATTTTCACACTTTGGTTCTGAGCTTGCACTCGAAGCGCAACGCGCACTTGATACAGGTAAATTAATATTTCAAGTATTGACCCAATCGCCAACGCAAGTATTTTCATTTATGGCTCAACAACTCATGCTGGATGTAGTGTTGCACCGTAACGATAAAGACAAAATCGATATTGTTATCATGCAAAAAGAAGTGAATAAGATAGCTGAAACCATTCCAGATGACAGTGATGGAAGCGATGATCACGAAGAGAGCAATAAGCTATACGATAAAGCAAAAGCAGATTTACAGAAGCTTTGTGTTCAGGAGCTAAAAAAATGAGAAACCCAGCTGATATAGAAAAAGAAGAGGGAGCAATTGGGACACTCGTCGTTCTAACCGGTGTATTTGAAGGTATCGCGAGTATGCGTATTGCTCAAATCAAGACGCAGGTTCAACAAGCGACGCTTTTTTTCGATGATTTATGGGGTATCTATTCTCAGTTGCGTGTCGATAATCTGTTTCGCTTTGGTCGTAATGAAACTACTGATGAATCCATAGACAAGGATTTGATTATAATAATTACCGCAGAAGGTGGCTTTAGTGGCGATATTGATCAGAAGCTTATTCGTTACATGCTAAAAAGCTATGACGCTGATAAACACGATATTGTTGTGATAGGCCACCATGGTGCAATGCAGTTGGCTCAAAGACATATCAGCTACGTCAAGTATTTTAAGTTGCCAAAAAAAGACGAAAATATCAACGTAACGCCTATCATTCGTTACGTGAAGAAATACAATGCAACGACCGTCTACTACCAACAGTACGTGTCTTTGATGGTACAAGATGTTAAGAAGATCGAGCTATCAGCAGCAGTGCAAGAACAAGGAAAAGCCAGCTCAGAAGCCGAAGAAGTTATTACAGCCGGCAATACTATATTTGAACCGAGTGTATATTCTGTTATAGCTCACCTGGAAAGTTCAATGATGCAGATTGCAGTGAGCCAATTGATCCTTGATTCTAAGCTAGCTCAATATGCCAGTCGTTTCCGTGCTATGTCTGCTTCGCACACCAGAGCTCAAGAATCCAAAGACGACTTACATCTAGAGCTCAACCGTGCCAATAGAGCAATTAAAGACCGACGGTTGAAAGAAATTATCACCGGACTAAGAAAAGCAGGAGCAGCATCATGAGTAAAGGATACGTTGTATCAATTAAAGATCTTGTTGTTTTGGCTCAGTTCGACGAAGACGGACCACGCATAAATGAAATTATCACCGTCGATAATGGACATGAATCGCAGTTACTCGTCGATCACCTTGAGCCAGGCGGAATTGCACTATGTCTCAACATTAGAAGTGATAGGAGAATAGAAAAGGGCATGTCGGTCACTGCAACTGGTCATGGTATTGAAATACCGGTCGGTTCACCGACTATTGGCCGCATTTTAGATGCCGTTGGGCAACCACTAGACGGTAAGCCGCCTGTGGAAGGTGCTGACGTCAAAGATATATTGAAATTGCCATCCAGAAGTACTAACTTTGAAATCCGTGCTCCAGAAATTCTTGAAACCGGCATTAAGGTGATTGATTTCTTTACTCCTTTTGTAAAAGGTAGAAAAATAGGAATTATTGGCGGTGCTGGTGTTGGTAAAACAGTGCTTACTATGGAGCTTATCAATAACGTTGCCCAATCCGGATCGGGACTGTCATTCTTTGCTGGTATCGGTGAGCGTATTCGTGAAGGTCATGAACTGTGGGATACTTTGCGCGAAAATGATTTGCTTAAAAACACCTGCATGTTCTTTGGGCAAATGAATGAAAACCCAGTCCAGCGTGCATTAGTAGGTATTAGTGCAGTTGCCGGTGCAGAGCATTTCAGGGACAAAGAGGACAAAGACATTCTATTCTTTGCTGATAATATGTATCGTTTTATTCAGGCCAGCAATGAGCTATCGACTATTCTTGATCAAGTACCGAACGAAGGTGGGTATGAACCAACAATATTTTCTGATGTAAAGACACTGCAAGATAGGTTGAGTTCTAATGAAAATGGATCAATCACCAGTGTGCAGACTATCTATGTTCCAGCCGATGACCTTTCTGACCCTGCCGTGCAGATGATTCAACACGAGCTTGATGGAATTCTAGTGCTTTCGCGTAAAGTTGCAGAACAAGGAATTCGCCCAGCTGTTGATCTAAACCTGACATCATCATCGCTACTTACTCCTGATATTGTCGGCGATAGACATTATGATCTTAGTGTGAAGGTTATGGCAATGTTGCGTAAGTATGACTCACTGAAGAGTATTATCGCTATTATTGGTGAAAATGAACTATCCCCCGTCGATCGTGAAGATTATGCAAAAGCAAAAAAACTCATTAAGAACTTTACCCAGAACATGAATGTTATGGAGAAGCACATTGGTATTCCAGGAGATACTTTCACTAGGGAGCAAACACTCGATAGTATCGAGAGGATTATTAATGGTGACGACTCAGAAGACGCTCAAGAGAAAGCTGCTGAAGAAAAAAAGAAAGAAAATACGGCTAAGGATTCCACAGACGATGACAAATCTGACAATAAAGAAGAAGAAACTTCTAAAGATGACGATAAAAATAAAAAAAATAAAAAAGATGATAAGCACAAAAAAGAGTCCGATGATAAATAGCTATGGATGCTAAGAAGAAAGACAAAAAACCACTAGAAGAAGTACCAGACGGAAAGATGATGGTGAAAGTCTACGCACCTTTTAGAAATTATTTTGAAGGCCCCGCGGATAGTATTAGTGCGGTCAATGATACTGGCCCGTTTGATATATTGCCAGGCCATCATAAATTCCTGACTCTTATCAATTCTTGCGAGCTAGACATCCGTACGGGTGACGATAATTCAGCAGAAAAAATAAAGATAGAAAAAGGCATTATGTTCGTTAAGGAAGACCGTGTCGTCGTCTTCCTAGATGTCTAAGACTTATTAGACAAGGTCTCTGCCCTTTTCTCATCGTGCAGGGTCGCGGCTTGGCCGACGACTCTGACTGCTCTTTTCCCTAAGTTACATTTCTTACCACCAGATAAACTGGATGGACGAAATAATTTGTAAGGTTGGATGCACTCAATCACTACATCTGAGAGTCCAGGGTCTGGTGTATAATTCTTAAAATGAATGATAGAGCTACACATCTTACTTATTCGAAGAACGGCATGAAAGTCATTTATGATCCGATTAATTCTCACACTGCAACTCATTTTAGTCACAAAGATGGTTTAAAAGAAGTTGTTTGTGAAGCATTAAAGCAAACTGAACTTATTGAAGAAGTAGTAGGAACTGATATGGATATGAAGAGGTCAGTCGGTCTTAGCGACGTTGTCGAGGTCAGTAAGGATGATGATATATATTATGCAATGCGTACATTGAGAGAAGATCAAGGATATGTACAGTTCACGTCTTCTAAAGAAGGACGATATACCAATTTTGTATCAATTCACTTAGAAAAAAGAAGCAAGAAAGTGTACGAGCTTATGAGCTGTTGGGCAGGAAGATACGATAGTCCTCCATTTCCGCAAATGAAAAACGCGACTTCTGAAAGTGAAGAGTTTTGGAGTAAACACGCATTCATAGAAGGAAGTCAACAAATAATTGAAGGTACAAAGAGAACTGGCTGCCCTTGGTAGCAACTGAAGCCGAGCACCCAACCATAGGCGATAAAACCTAATAACCAGTATCTTTTTAGCTTGAGTAATTGCCGAGGACCTTTTTTGAACATAGCAAATAGAGACTTTCAAAAAAGCGAACCGACCTTGGATCGACCCGGAGGCTCAAGCTAAAAAGATACTGGTTATATCGTGTTCTTATTGCGGTTGGCAGTTTTGCTACTCGTTTTGCTGCCAAAATGAGTTAAATAAAGCTTCTTAACATTTAGTCTATGACGATGTAGTCGAAGGAGATGGAGCCAGGGGCAAGACCGCCTGAAGTCGCTATGGTAAACGAACTGGATGTTCTGTTGCTGAGGTAAAAAGTTTGTCCGCCGGTGACAGTTGGCGACCCTTGTGATGCAACTGGTGTGATAACAACATGTGGCGTTCCACCAAACTGAGCAGCAAAACTGACTGTCGCAAGCGCGCCAGCTGAAGCACCACCACCAATGTTAATAGTGACGGTACCAGCTGTATCTGTGCCACTAATAGTCGCCGTGCCACCAGAGCCAATTGCTCCTCCACTTGACAACCCTGGTGTTCCCCCACCCGAATCTATGTGCCTATTGACTGTCAAGTTTTGATCGACGGTAAGCGACTGTATTGAAAATGCAGCTGCGGAAAACGTGCCAGAAAATGTCACAGGTCCACTGACGGTTAAACCTTGTTGGACGCTCAATTGTCCTTGGATTGTTGCGTCTCCTGCAATATTCAAAGCATTGACTGTCACCTGGTCAAAAGCGCTTGTGCCCGAGACAGTAATTCCTGGTAGGCTTAGTGATCCACCGACTTTGATTGGTCCAGCAACGTCTAGCCCGTCACGTATCAAGACTTTACCAGTAAATACGGAGTCGGATTCTATTGTGAGTAGCTGTTTTGGATCACCTACCTTAGAATCTGAGCCGACTAAATCATCGACCGTATCTTGAGTAAGCTCTTGAGTTTCTATAGCAGCTTGTTGTTCTTGGGTGGAGCTAGAATAGACGATAAAAAATATAATTGCTGCAATTATAAGGAGCAAGATAAATGCTAATAAATATATATTTAATTTACTAGCATAGCCCTTAAGAATTGTAATAACGCCAACTTTTTTAGCGACAGCTGGCGTTGGTGCATTTTCGACATGATTCACTTCCTCAGGCGAATCTTCTTCTATATTTTCTAATGAATCGGATTCATTATCTGGTGTTTGTTTATTATCTTCCATGTTGAATAATTACTCTTGTAAACAGTGTAGCTTATGCTTATGCAAAATACAAAGTATTGCTTGTGTTTACTTGCACAGAAATGCTTATGGTGTCATACTCGGTTATAGATAAAAAAGAAAAAATAAAAATGGCTTATCATCACTCAAAACAGCTTTACAAAAAACAACGTCGTAGCAAACGTCTACTCAAGTTCAGCCTTAGTATTATTTTGATTATATTGATCGGAGTGAGTGCTGTTCTGATCGATAATTTCTTTAATAGAAGTCAAAGTGTTCAGATTGCAAGCACAGGTATTCAGGCAAGAGTACAGTCATCGAGTATCAATGTTTTTAGAACGCCATATTTTCAATTTCAGGCTGACGAGTCCTGGAGAGAAGTCACGGATATAAATAATCCTAATAAATTCGTTTATCGGTCGTATAATGCTAACCTGGTGCAACACGAATTCGTAGTAGAGATTGACGACATTACACCCATTGCACTAGATAACGAGAATACCACTCGAAACATACCAATCAAAATTGAAGGAAATCGCTTAGCTGCACCGTTTGGTATTTCAGATAATTGTAGCGCATTTGTGCCAGAGGGCTCTAAAGAACAAGCAAGGGTATCGTTTAATGAAGCTGAGTTCCCGTGTAATCCTGACGGTAATTCGTTCGTCGTCGTCGCGAGCTTAATCGGAGGTAATGAATTTTTTGAACATGTCTCATCTGATGGAACTAGTCATAGATATAAGCTAACTTATCAGGACTCTACTTTTACACCCACTGGTAGAGAATTTAGAGGCATAGTCGATTCGTTCCAGTTGCTGTAATTTTCGTCGTTTTAGATAGGTTCTGTAAAAGCATAAATGCTATAGTAATACTTATGAGAAAAAAACTGTTAGTTGTTGTTGGACTTTTGCTGCTATCCAGTGCGCCTATCAGCGCTCAAACCCCGAGCTCTACCAACTTTCAGGTGCCAGAAGCATCTTTTAATACTGGCAGTTCAATTGATTCTACTTCTGCGAGCTACAGTGGACGGTTTTCTTCAGGAGACTTAGCAGTCGGTTTCGGGTCAAGTACAAACTACACAGCAGCGGCTGGATTTATTAATCCTTCTGACGAATATCTTGAGCTCGTCGTGCAAGCAAGTAACGTAGATTTGGGGATTTTAAGCCCTTCAAGCACTGGAACTGGAGCAGGTAATTTCTATGTTAGAAGTTATATTAACGGGAACTATGTCGTTCAAACAGCTTCAACATCACTCACTAGTGAATCTGGAGAGGAAATAGATCCATTAGATCCGGCCGCGGTGCCGACGCAAGGGCAAGAGGAATTTGGTATAAATCTTGTAGAAAATACAACACTAGGCGTGGGATTAAATCCTTCACCAGACCCTGATGCAAGTTTTGCAAACGGTATAGCTGCAGTCGGGTATGACACAGATGGTACGTTTAAATATGCTCAAGGAGATATTATTGCTCGCTCATCTCCAACAGGGCTCGCTTGGGGTCGTACTTATTTTACTATTAGTTACTTAGCCAATGTATCTGGAATTACGCCAGCAGGCCTCTATACAATCGAGCACGACATTGTCTTAGTGTCGACTTATTAACAACAATTGTGGATAACTATTATGAACACTTTCTTGATCTTAAACAGATCAGAAGTTACTATGTACAAGCAATTACCTAAAACAAAAACAAAATTTAAATAAAGGAGAAGTATACGCTTATGCATATACAAAATGCGCGTATAGGTCAATCTATGCGCAAATCAGCACTATGGTTCTATGCAGCCGTTCTCGCCGGTGCCAGTGTCTTGCCATTTCTAATGGTAGGCTCAGCATCAGCAGCAACTGTGCAGCTGACAAACCGTAGTGCAGCAGTAACAAATGCCATACCAAGTACAGCATTTGATATCACGTTTGAGTTCAATACACCAACGAACGCATCCGAAGATATAGAAGCGATTGAGTTCGAGTTTACCGATGATCCGTTGGCAGCTTACAACTCAGACACATTAGCTAACACGCCATCCGGAACAGCCACTTACAGTGCGCAGTCTGGATTCGCTCAAGCAACAGCTTTTGCTGACAGTGCATTTACTGTCGGTAGAAATGCTACAGGTGGAACGGCAACAAACCAGCTGCTGGTCACACGTACAGAAGTCGGTAGCGAATCTGCTAACACTAATGCCAGCGTGACACTAACTGGTCTTACACATAATGCAACAGCAAACACAACATTCTACATCAGAATGCGTATGTTTAATAGCAACACGGTACAAGACGCAACAACTCTTGTCTGGGAAGGTGCAGTCGCACAAAGTACTTCACAGACATTGAATGTCAGTGCTCGTGTCCAGGAACGTTTGGAATTCTGTGTAGGATCTACAGCAGTAGATAACGCAACAACATCACCAGGTGCTGACTGTACAGCAATCACTGGAAACAATGTTGATCTTGGTGTTGTATCGAATAGTTTAGTTAACACATCGCCAGTTCCAACAACTTCTGGTGGTAACGCAACAAACGGAATTGCAATGGTCAACACCAATGCAGTTAATGGAACAGTTGTGCAATACGCAGCTATCCTAGAGAGTGGTATTTCAGCACCAAACGGTGGTGGTACACTCAAAATAGATGCAGCAACTTGTGCTTCACTTGGTTCATTCATTGACCAGTGTTTTAACTCACAAGGAGCAACACAGGCTACATTCACAGCTGGTACAGAAAACTTCGGTATGACCGTCGCTGGAACAAACTGTGGAAGTAACGGATCTGTTGCCTACGATTGTGTCTACACTGACGGAGACGTCAACTTGCAGCCACAATCACCATATGTCGGTGGTACGTTCACTGAAGGTGCGACGAGTACATTTGGAGCAGCAACTGGGTATGCTTGGGTAGATGATGGTACATACACCACTATTGCAAGCACATCAGGTACTACTGCAACACAAGTTATTGACGATGAAGCACTCATCCTCAAATTTGCAGCAACAGCATCTGCAACGACTCCAACGGGTCAGTACGATGTTGATATCGACTATGTCGCTACACCTACATTTTAATGTAGATAAAATAACAGTAAAAATGAGTTAAACATAAAAGAAAACGGTGAAGAACTTAAATAAAAAAACGACGCTCATTCTGGCGCTATCATTACTGATAGCGCCAGTGCTGTTTTTTTTCAATGCGTCTGCTTATAATACACAACTAGACGACAGAAATATTACTCTCACTAATTCCATTCCTGATTCTACGAATAACACCTACAGGATATCTTTTCGGCATATTGCGCCATCAATACTTGGCTCTATTGAATATAATTTTTGTAGCAACTCTCCGCTTAATAGTGATCCTTGTACTATCCCAACAGGTCTTGATCTTAATATTGCAGCATCTACTATTGCCGCACAATCTGGCAATACTGGTTTTTCGGTAGATCTTACTAATTCTGATTCTAATACACTTTTTATGACTCGTACCCCAAGCCCAAACAACCTCGCGACAGCAACATATGATTTACAGAATATTACAAACCCATCATTGGTTAATCAGACGGTATATGTCAGGATTACCACTTTTGCTAGCACTGATGGAAGTGGATTAAATAACGAAACTGGTGCAGTTGCTTTCTCTATGACGCCAGTGTTTAACGTCGGTGCGTATGTTCCTCCTTATATGACATTCTGCGTTGCACAAACTGTATCTATCGATTGCTCATCAGTGAACGGATTTTTATTAGATTTTGGAGAGTTCAATGAAAACGCGCCAA
>Ga0307980_1000810_pt1 | contig 13735 bp, 19 predicted proteins | sample OrgLakmetage1060_FD_201817 | JGI IMG/M metagenome (GOLD analysis project Ga0307980, IMG submission 201817) | Saline water microbial communities from Organic Lake, Antarctica - #1060 | ecosystem: Environmental > Aquatic > Non-marine Saline and Alkaline > Saline | place: Antarctica: Organic Lake... | reverse complement strand
GTTGCTACCCTTCGTCTTCGTCGCAAGTTCACGGTTTGCCTTCGCGAGCTGCGAGGATGCTTGCTTAAAGAACTCAGGGCTGGTGACGGTGCTTCCGTCATCCGCCGTCAGAAAGTCTTTCAGACCAAAGTCGAAACCCCCAGCATTACCCGTCAACGGTTCCATTGGCTTGAAAGATTCGTCCAGCGTAGAGAAGCACAGCCACAGTCGATTCATCCTGTCACGTTTTACCGTGACCGTCTTAATCGTTCCTTCAATGTCTCGGGACTTCACGAACTTGAAGTTGTGCCGTCCTATCCTGATACGGTTGTCACCAAGCAGCTTCCAACCTGCCTGTGTCATCGTGAACGAAGAATACTCACGGGACTTCTGGAAGCCTGGACGGCCTGATTTTGGGCCCTTACGGGTCTTGGCCCACTTAAAGAAACGCTGGTATGCGTCGTCGAACCGTTCAACGATTTTCTGCACCGACTGCGAACCAACCTGCATCCAGCCTTCACGACGTTTGCGAATCTTCGCAATGTGTTTCTGGAGTTTCGCCTTCGAGCAATACTTGCCGAACAGACGGAAGTACGTCCGTTGAAACGCAACACAATGGTTCCAGATACGACCAGACGTCGTGATGGCACGATGCAGCCGCACGTTCCTACGCGTTTCGTACAGTCGGTATTTGAAAGTGCGTCTCATGGCTCAGGTGTTCTTTTGGTTTTCGACGTATTGCTTAATGACTTCCAACGGTGCGCCGCCCACAGTCGAAACGAAGTAGCTATTCGTCCAGAGGGTCGGGAGGCGACTCTTCAGCTTCGGGTATTGTTCACGGAGGAGGCGACTGCTACGGCCTTTGACTTGCTTAATCAATCTATGGATACCAAACTGAGGGTCGCACTCGACGAGCAGGTGGACGTGGTCGGGCATCGTTTCGAGTTCGATAATTTCACAGTCACGTTCTTCGCAGACTTCCTTGATAATCTTTTTAAGACTTCGCTCGACGTTGCCTGTGAGTACATGGCGTCGATACTTCGGGCACCAAATGACGTGGTACTTGCATGAGTAGCAGACGTTTCGGTTTGATTTGTACTTCATACCAACGATTATACGCGTCCGTGCTGTAATGCCGAGCCGTGGCGTGTGCCCCACTGGCTTGCTCCAATACGTCGCGAACAAACGCCGCGGTGAGCTCCCGCCGGGACACCGCGGCTATATTGAGCAGCCACGCAAAGGCCCGGACGTTCCCGCCGGTTTTGACTTCGGCGATCTGGAAGGTCTCGGGGGGGCGGGTCGGCTTCCAGGGCGTTGATCAAGTCGCCTACGGTACGCACCGGGCGGCGATGGTCTTCGTTCATGTTGGCTCCTGCAGGGTTAGTGGGCTAGGCGTCTGCGCCGGAGACGCGTGGTGCGGCTTCCTGGGCGGCGGCTTCGTTTCGGAAGTTGACCGCGATTTCGAAGGCATCGCGGTGGAAATCCTCGAGGGCTGTTCGGTGCCATGGTTTCTTGGTCCGGATGGTGATTGCTGGGCCCTCGCAAATGTCGGGGTGGTCAAAGGTCATTCGTATGGTTTGCCCCGGGATCACGGTTGTCTTTCCGTCTCGCCCTTCACGGCGGATCTTGTGGCTGTCGCCGAAGTCGATGGTGGCGGCGTTGCCGGCTCGGTCGACTTGCCATTTCGCGTCGTACCCGGCGGACTGGAGGCGGCTGATCAAATCGGCTTGCTGGTCGCTGAGCGTGGGGTGGCGTTTGGTCATCGTCGTTTGTCTCCTGCTGGTGTCGTGGTTGTGCCCCGGCCGGCTGGCCGGGGCGGGTTGCGTTGCTCGTGTCGGTTAGCTGCGGCTGCCGGCTGCTTTGCCCGCTTCGTAGGCGGCTGCCAGGGCTGCTTTCAGGTTCCAGACCGCGTGCTCCGTGAAGTCTTCCCCGTCGCTGTTGCGTGTCTCGAGGTCGCGGCCGAGGATGCTCTTGGCGATCGTGTCGGCGGCCGCGTCGCGGGCGGCGTCTTTGGCCATCAAGCCGTCTTTGGCGTGCCAGCAGGCGGTCTTGGCGTCGTGGGTGGCGGTTTTTTTGGTTGTCTTGGTCATCGTTTTTGTCTCCTGGTTTCGTTTTTCCTGTCCTTTACCCTACACTCTTATAATACCATATCCGGTAGCATAGGTCAAGCCGTACGGGTAGAAAGCCGGGAAATCCGCGGAGAATTCGCTCGAACTTCGGCGGCTCGCTGCTCAGCCTGAACAGCCGGCGGCAGAGCCTCAGGTGCTGCCGGGCCTACGGGCCGGGACGGTCGCGCGGTATCGCTGCGGCGGCGGGGCCGCCCGACGCGCGGGGTTGGGGGGCGGCCGCTGGGCGGTGCGTTGCTGGACCTGCTCGGCGATCACCCGCACTCGCAGGTAGTCGCGGCGAAGCTGCGACAGCCAGCCCCGCTGTCGCGGTTCGAAACACTGGCCGGTCCGCTCGGCTCGCTGGACAAGCGGCTCGAGCTGCCGGGCGAACCAACACCAAATGCGGGCCAGCTCGGGGCGGTCGCGGTAGCCGGCCGGGCTCTGCTCGACGACGGTCGCGGCGTAGTGGGCCAGCTCCAGGGCGTTGCTTAGGCTGGACCGGTTCGAGCCCGGAATCCGGGACGCGTTCGTGTACGCGCAGAGCTCGTTGAAAAGATGCAGGGGATCGTGCTCGTGCCCCTCGAGATAGACCCCGTTGGCCATCCGCTGTGGCGTGAGTGGGTATCGGGCCCGGTCCAAGTAGAGCGTGGCGGTGCGGCCGCGGTAGCGTACCGCGAGGGCGATGCGTTCCAGCGTGGGCTGCTCTAGCTTGGCTACATGGAAGAAGCGGCGCTGGCCGATGTAGAAACAAGCCCCGCCGTAGCGTTGCCGGAGCATCGAATTCACGCCGTGCGTTGTCTCATGGGTGCAGGTCGTCGGGCTCGCGTGCCGGTACAATTCCGGCGCGTCGGCCAGGGCCCATGGCGATCGGTAGAGCTGCGGCGACGGCGGTGCCGTCACGCCCGAAATCGCGGCGGCTAAAAGAACGGTCGTCATCACGGCTATTCCCTTTCAAAATCGCGGTCTTTGGCAGAGGCTCGGGTTTCGGTGATTAGGTCTCGCAAAAAGTCGGGGAGCTCGTCGATTTCGTCGGCGCTGAATGGCCGGTGCTCCTCGGCCAAGTGCTCAGGGTCCCCGCTGGCGAGAATGTCGTCAATCGCGATCGTCCGTCGGCCGTCGGCCACGAGCTTGTTGTATGCGCCGCTGCTGCCATCGACCAAATCTTTGTACTTCCCGTTTGGAAACATTTTATGCTCGTCGATATATTCGCGATTCCACGGGCCCTGTACGAGGTGGACGTTGCCGGCTTCGACCTGGGCGGCGAAGGGTAGGGCACGGCTGACCTTGTCGCCGGTCACCCGGTCGACGTGGACCGGGTAGGCTCGGAGCTGGGCGACGGTGATCATAGCGCTTTCTTTGCCCCCGCTGCCGGGCTCTTGCTCGGTGTAGATTTCCAGCGTGTTATTCGTGTCGGCGGCGTCCTGGGCCGCGGTGGACAGCATTAACTGGTTCCGCTTGTACGGGCTGACCTGCGCCCGGACGACGTGCTCGACGAAGAGCTGGCCGTGCTCGTCGATCCCCATCCGGACCCCGGTGCTGTACGCGCCGGCGTCGTCGGTGTTATGGACGACGAGCCCGCCCGCTATGAACTCATGCCGTCCCTCGACGGTCAGGTCGTACACTGGCACCGCGTGAACGCCGGCGGCGGTCCTTACAACGGCGGCTGCAGTACTTGCGTGACGGCTGCTCGGTGCTGAACAAACTACCGCAGACGTCGCATTTCGCGCGCCGCTTTGGCCGTGGAGGTGGAACCCGGCAGCCTTGGCAGTAGCGGGCCGTCGGTGTTCCGGCATGGTAGGTGCGACCGCAACGGTCACAGATCCGGCCCACTTCTCGAAGTCGTTGTGCGTGTGCAAGGCTTGCAGCCCGAACTCTCGCAACAACTTCCTGGCTACGCATCCGATCAGCGTGTTTCGCTCGGTGCTGTTTAGGCGTGAGGACCTGGAGATTCTCCAGCCGATTGTCGCTCCAATCTCCGTTGACGTGGTCGATATGACAGCCACTGGGGATTGGGCCGTACGAAGCCGCCCAAATGTCGCGGTGGAGCGATCGATAGACGTAACGGCCGCTTTTGGGATCCCATTGGTTGCAATAGAAGTACCGGCCCCGAGGCTTGCAAACATACCGCCGGCCTTCGAACCGTCGTACCTTTCCACGAGTCGTTCGAGCGGCTGCCATTGCTGCGTTGTCTCCTCCCAGACGGGGTGATCGTGCGTTCCGGTGATCTGCCGGCCATCGGCAAACACGACCGTTGTTAGCCGGGTGACGTATCCGGAAATCCCAGCCGCCAAAACCGACCGCATTCCGCCTCGGGTCATCACGCGGTCGCCGATCCGAAGCTCGCATATAGGTTTACTGGATGCGCCGCAGTCGATCAAGCTGGGGCCAATCAAGCACGCAGCTTTATCCCAATAGCGCACCCGCTGAAGTTTGGCCGGGGCCGCGGGCACGATCTTGAAATCGGCCTCGCGGAACATCTGGCCGCCGGCCCGGACCGGTCGCTGCTGCAATTGGCCGGCCGACCGTAGGCTTCCCATTTCGGTCTCGAGCTCCCGGACCCGCTGCTCGTTGAAGGCGCCGGGCCAGAGTAGCTCGCCGGGTTCGTCACGGGGGTCGCTCCAACCCAACGGCGACGGCGAGCTGCGGTCTGGTTCGAATCGCATAGGAAGGCAAACGTGGACCCAACGGCCGATGTCCTCGTCGGTTTCGAGCACGTGCCCGCTCAGGTCTTCTTGGTGCAGCCGCTGCATCACAATCACGCGGCGGCTTCCGCGAATCTTGCCGCGGCTGCTGATGGTGCCGTCCCACCAATCGATGACCGCCTGCCGTTCCGTGGCGCTTTCTGCGTCTTTGGCCTTAAGCGGGTCGTCGGTGACGATCACGTCCGGATGCTCGCCGGTGCCCCGCCCGCCGACGCTGGTACTCATTCGCCAACCGCGCTTGTCGTTCTCATATTTCGTTTTTTCGTTTTGGTCGCCGATCAACTTGAACCGTTTGCCCCACCGCTTGCGGTACCAATCGGAATGCAAAATCTGGCGGCACCGCATGCTGTCGCGGGTACTCAAATTCGCCTCGTAGGCGGCGTAAAGGAACCGCATGCTCGGGTTATGGATCCACGCCCAGGGCGTCAGGAAAACGCTGCACGCGTAGCTTTTCATGCACCCCGGCGGGATGTTGATTAGTAGGTTAGGGACTTCGGTACCGAACAACACCGCCTCGAGGTGGTCGGCGATCATGGCGATGTGCCAATTGTCCAAAAAGTCGACGTCGGGCTCTACGATGTGCCACGCCTGAATCATGAACTGGTGGAGGCTTTGCTCGGCCGCCGTTTTTTCGGCCAGCTCTTCCGGCGTTAATTCGCTGCTACTGCCGGCGGCCGGGACGCCTAAGCCGCGGGCTACCCGGTCCACGACGTCGTCGGCCTGCGGCTGGTGCTCGTCGGCGATCAGCCGGGCGAACTGGTCAAGCTGCCGGTCCGTGAGCTCATGAAACGGGATTGCCATCGCTGCCCTCGTTTGGCTGGCCTTTGGCGACCGCGAATCCGACGAGCTCTGGGTGCTCCGGGCCCTCGTCGAAAATCACTACGATCCGCGGAATCCCGAGGGCGTCGGTGAGCCCATCCAAAATGTTCGTAATCCCGATTTGGTGGCAGAGGCGCTCGGTCCCCAAGAGGGCCGTCGGCCGCATGGCGCTGAACCCGGACTCCTGGGCCAATTCGGCGTTGCACGGGACCCGGTTGCAAATCAACGAATGGACGGCGTTCGGGTCCAACTCAAAGGCTCGGTTCAAAACGCGGACAATTGCTTCGGTCGGTCCAGGTCGCTCGGTGGCTGGCATGGCGATTCCTTTGGCGGTTAGGTGGGCTCGAAATTCTCAATCACGCGCTCCGCTCTTTCCGGCGGCGCCGCTCGTGCTCGACGGCCTGCAGCAAAATCTGCCGTTGCAGCTCGGGCGTGACCGTGGTCTCGGTCGTCACGACGAGTTTGTCGGCGAGGTTCTTGAGCTGGTCGTTCTGGTTCTGGGCTTCCGCCTGCATATAGGCTCGCAAACACGCCACCGTATTGCGGGGGGACTCGCTGGCTAGGCCATGGCGGGCCACTTTGGCCAACAAAGCCCGCTTGACGTTCTCGTCGGTCGGCCAACGCTTGGCGATCGCTTGGCGGACGAGATCGGCGTCGCGCCGGGTGTGGGCTGGGTCTTCGAGGAGAGAGCTCCCCCGGTCCCCCTCGTCCCGGTCAGCCGGGGTTTTTTCCTGGGGCTGTTTGGCGGACGCGGCCGGGCGTTTCTTGGTGGTCCGCTTGCGTCGCTTACTGGATGGGCTCTTCCGCGTCGAGCTGCGACGGCCGGCTGGTTTTTTCGCGGTCTTGCGGGTCGCCGTCTTTCGTTTGGTTGCCATCTTATCGTCCTTGCCGCGCGTAACGCTGGCTGGGCTGTCGGAAGATGGGCGACCCCTTTGTCATCCAGGCTTGGGTGCGGCGGTGTCATTCTAGCCAGCTGGCCGGCGTTTTGGCAAATCCTACTCGCGACCGCGGTCAAACTTTGGTCTCCGCGTCGGGGACCGGCCGGCTGGGCCCGAGCTTATGGGTTTGCTTGGCGGGGCGCTTGAGCGGCGGGGTTCGGTGCCGGAAAACCGCTTGCTTGTTCCACGCGAGGAGCTCCAACCGGTAGAAGTTCAGCCGGCGTAGGGTGTCAATCGCCAACTGCAAACCTGCGTTGTTGCGGCGGCTCTGCAGGTCGTCGAAAATCAACACGCCGCCTGGGGCTAGGACTTCGATTGCGGCCGCGCCGTCAAACAAGACGTCGGCCCCTCGTGGCTGCCGTCGATGTAGATCATGTCGAATGACGGCTCGCCGCGTGCCAGCAGTGCCGGGAAGACGTCGCGGCTGGTCTCTTGGAACCGCAGCCCTTTGACCTCGGGGTAGAACGTCCGCCAGAGCTGCTCGAACCGCTCCCCCCGCTGCCGGTTCTCTTCCTGGGTGCGCAGCCGGTCAGCCGAATAGGGATCGATCGAGATCGCGCGGCGCGGGTGGCGGTGCTGGCAAATCCAAAAAAACGACGCCCCTTCCCAGCTCCCGATTTTTAGGTAACGGTCGACCGTCGGCGGGGCGAACCGCTCGAAGTTGGCCCGGCCCTTGCGGTTAAACCATTTGAAATTGACGTCGTTCCGGATCGCGTCCGGGTAGTCTTTCGTGCTCATTTTGGCTGCCTTTGGCCTCGCAGTTTGCCCTGGGTTATTCGTCCAGGGCAACTGGAACTCGCACTTCTCGCACTTCGTTCTGGGTTATTCGTCCGCTAGAAAAGGCGGCCTTGCGCTTCGTCGACGGCCTGCAGCCCTTGCAGGACCTGCTGGATTGTCGGGGCGAAGCTGGCCGGATAAATGGCAAACATGTGGCTGCCGGTCCCGAGCGTCTTTCGCCGAAGCTGCTTGGGGGGCAAGCGGCCTTCGTGCTCGCGTCGCCACGCTTCGCGGCAAAGCGACCCCGCCCGCCAATGCAGGTCTTTCGAATACTGCAAACCCAATCGGTCGATCTGCTCGCGGACCGTCGTTTGCCCGCTGGTCGCTGTGGTGGCTGGCATGCGTGTGCTCCTGGTTTCTACTCCAGACGTTCGCTCGTTGCGCCCTCGTTTTCGAACCGCTCCAAAATCACCGCAGCGTAGATCGGATCCAGCTCTAGACCGTAGCTGGGCCGCTCCAATCTGTCAGCCGCGATCGCGGTTGTTCCTGTGCTTAGGAAGGGATCGTAGATCGGATCGGTCGCCGTGCCGTGGTTGCGTATCGGGTGACCCATGCATTCTAGCGGCTTTTGCGTGCCGTGGACGGTCTGGCCTTCAGCTTTGCTGACCCGGTTGGTGATTTCCCAGACCGAGGTCTGCCCCAGCTCCCCCTTCCATTTTGGGCTGCCTTTGCGGGTGGCGTAAAGACAGTTATGCGTAATTAGGCCATCTGCGATGTAGTGCTCGTGGCCCGGAACGGCCAAAGAATAAACTGGGCCGTCGTAGAACTGTCGCCCTATCGCGTCGATTGCGGCCCATTCGTAGCCCTCTCGGCCGCTGGTTTGCCCGGGCCGCGGCGTAAACGTTGGCACGGGTATTTCGAACACGCCCGGGACGAGGTTGCAACTTCGTACGATCGACCCATACTTGCGACTGAAAATGGCATGCCGGCCCGCGCTCCGTGCCTCACCGCCTGTTAGTAGCGGGTAGCGAATGTCGCGCCCTAACTCGTTTAGAAGTCGGATGGCGGCTGACTCGTGGTCGCCCAAAAGAACATAAAGCAGCGTCACCCGTGGGTCCTCGCTGTGCCATTGACTCATCGGAATGCCGTATCGAATCGCCAGAAACTCTTCGTGGGCTCGCGCCTCTTGCGCCGTGTCGTGGAACCGTAAAAGCCAGACCGCATCCCCATCCTCCCGCCGCAGCCGATAGGCCGGCCCGAATCCGTAAGGCTCCCGGTTGACGAGACACTGTCCGACCCGCCAGCGGGATCCGCGTCGCATGAGGTAGGTGACCCATCCCCCGTCCGACCTCCGAACCGTCCAGTGGTGGTCGTGGGTGGCCCGTGTTACGTGGCCGCCGGCTCCTAACGTATGCATCCAACCCTGGTAGTGCCTCGTTGCCACCTCGACCGGCCTGCCACGCATGCTGACTTTGACGCCTTGAATCCACGTTGCGACGTGGTCACCGTTGCTGAGCTGTTCAATCGGCACGCTGCGACTTTCGCCTTTCAATCCGCCCAAATGAACACGTACCCCTGGCGGGTGGCACGGCTCGTGCTGCCAGTGATAGTGGCCCCGGCCAATTACGATGCTCGGCTTCCGCCAAATGATCTGGTTTCTCGTCGCGAAGCCGGCGGCCTCGAGGCTGGCGAGTGCTTCCCCGACGTACCAGCCGGCGTGCCAAACGTAGGCCACCCGACCCGGGAAGAGGTCCCACGCCTCGGTCCAATCGCACCGGTCGTCGTTTTGGACCTGCCCAATGCGTTCGCTGTTGTTCAGTCCCTTGTCGTGCCGCCAACTGGGCCGGTAGGACACGCCGTAGGGCGGATCCGTGACCATCAAAAACGGCGGCTTGCTCCCGGCCGCAAACAACCGGTCGGTGTGCTCCTGGCTGGTCGCGTCGCCAACAAGGACGAAATGCTCGGCCTTGCCCGTAATTCGGAAGAAATCCCCGGGGTTCACGTCCCATTTCTCCCGCAGGGCTTCGCTCGGGTCCGGCGTCGGCGTTTCCTCGAGCTCCTCGTTGTCGACGTACTCGAGCGGTTGCCATTCCCGCAGCAACGCGGCGAAATTCTCGTTTTCGGGATCGATTTCCGCCATCAGCTTGTCCAAGGTCGCTTGCTCGGTGCCGGCCATGGCTGCCAGGGCGTCTTTGGTGGCCAGGGCCTTGCGGGCCTCGTCGCGGCTGAAATCGATCACGTTGACGTCGATCGCTGCGGTCTCGCCGTGCTTGGCTACGAGGTGAGCCCGTCGCATTGCCCCGTCGACCAGCATGTAGGATCCGGGCCGGTCCGGATGTGGGAAAACGTCCGGGTAGCCGTACCAGCCGATTTCCTGGACGACCGCGTCGAGGCCTTGCTGTTGCTGCTTGCTGTGCTTGCGGTGGTTCTGCGGGTTGTCGTGGATTTGCGACAGCGGGACCCGCAGGATGCGTTGGCTTCTTACGGGTGGGCCGGTCTTGCTGGCTTTGGGCATCGGTTACTCCAAGAGGGCGACGGGGATTTCGACGGTCCAAAGGCCGAGCTGGCCTTTGGCTGGGTGTGGCTGCTTCAACGGCTGGACGTTCTCCAAAATCCAGCAAAACGGGCCCTCGGTGTAGGGATCGTCGTACAACCAACGGTAGCGTTCCACCAGCCCCATCCGTAGCTTCACGCATCCTACCAACTCGGCGATCCCTAAAACCGCCCCGTAGGCGCAGCAATTGGCAAATCGCCGCTGGTCGTCCGGCCGCATGAACTTCCGGCTTTGGCCGGCGTGGATCGCCAATGGGCCGCGGTAGCTGGTGTCCCATTTGCGGTTCTCGACCCGCTTGGGTTCGTAGCCCGCGGGGAGTGGGCCCGGGTTGGGGCAAATCAAATGTGCCCAGGGCTGGCAGATCGTCAGGGCCTGGAAGGTGCGGCTGTGCGTCATGGCTGGCTCCCGGGGGTGTCGTCGGTGGTATCTTGCCCAATTTCCGTGTGAATCGCAAGGCAGCGGTTACAAGCTATCATACCCGGTGGAAAAACGGCGAACGTCGGCGAGCTGTCTTTCACGGTCGCTGCCGGGGGTAAGAAGATGTATTGGCGATAAGTGCTCGGGTCCTGGTGGTTTCGCTTCGAATATCGCTGCCAAATCCAGCCACACTGGTCGTCCTGGTGGAGATGCCATCGGCCGGTGCGGCGGATCCACGCTCGCCGCGGGTCTCGGGTGTCCAACCAACCCATAAACCTGCCCGGGAAGCTCGGGGGCGGCGGCTGGTCCAAACTGGGCGGCGGGGTCTTGCTGGCGTGCTCCTGGTAGTAAACCGCGACGTCGCCGGCGCGGAAGACGAGGGCTCCGTCTTCGAAGCCGTCGGGCCAAACAAACAGCCCTGGCTTGGGATGCCGGTCAAATCGCCGTCTGGCGACCGTGATCGCTCGCTTGATCGCTGCCGGGTATGGCGTACTGACGGGGACCGTGTCGACCGCGTGGTAGGACTTGGCTAGCAGCCGCTTCCGCTGGCGGTGCTCCTGGAAATGGACGATCCGGACCCGGTTGTGAAGGACGTAAATCGTTCGGTGGGTCGCTGGCTGGCTGGGCATCAATTGGCCTCGATTTGGGTGCGGCGGTAGTAGTCGCAAAGAATTCCGGGTGCTCGGTCGGCGATCGCGTCGACCGCTGCCTGTGGTAGATCGAGCTCGTCGAGGGCCTTGGAGATGCTGCCCCGGGTTAGCTCGTCGCCCTCGCGGAAAAACAGAGCTTGTATCCCGGCAAACGTCGCGTCGACCGCGTTGCCCCTCAATAGCTCGGCGGCCGCTACGTCGAACAGGTGCGCCACGCAAAGCGGCTTCGCCCATGCGCCCTTGTTTTTGGTGTTTGGCTCCCACATGAGACCTCTTAGGGCGTGGGTTTCTAGGTGGTCGGCGTTGAGCCAGACCTCCTCTAGAGCGGCGGTACACGCCGAGGCGAGCCTCACTTGGACGGTCAGCGGCATGCTGCTGGGTCCTTCCGGATATTCCCGCCTATATCGGATCATCATGTCCCGTAGCCTCTGCAAATGCTGCTTCATGGGGCGGTTGGTGCAGCGGTAGAACTGCTGGATTACGACGACGGTGCCGAGCGGCTGGGCGTCGGCGAACTGCGAGAAAAGGGATTCCATGGCGGGTCCTTTGCGTTGTGGGTCGTTTCGCGTCAATTGGCTAGGATGCGTGTCCGCATGTAGTAGGCTTGGAGGATCCGTGGGGCCGCTTTAGCCAGGGCGTCAATTTCCGATGGGGCCGCCCAGAGGCGGTCAAGTACTGCGCACATTTCGGTTTCGGTTTGGGGGTCGCCGTTCGCTGAAATAATCCGCTGCACGCGGCTCATCCCGCCGCTGACCGGGTTCCCGGCTAGCATTTCCTGGGCCGTCACGTCGACTAGGTGGCACAAACAAAGCCGGGCGACGCAGTACTCTTTGCCTAGGTGGGTTGGCTCTGCGAGCAACATCCCGAGGCACCAACGCTCCAAATGGCCGGCGTTGTCCAAAACCTCTTGTATGGCTTGCATGTGGCGTCTGATCAGCTGTGCCCGCTCGGCTTCTGGAACCGAATCATACCCGTCGGGGTAGGCGTGCTTAAGCCGAAAGATGGCTTGGTGCAACTGGGCCAGTCGCTTTCCGAACGGGCGGTAGCTGATTTCATAGAACTGCTGCACAACGACGGCCGATCGCAACGGCTGCTCGTCCTGCTCGATTTGGCGGCGGTATGGATGCACGGCGAATCCTTTACGGTTAGCTTGGTTAGCGGTTCTCGCACTTCGTTTTGGGTTATTCATCCGCTTCGGCGTGGAGGTTGCATCTGGGCGTAGTCGACCCCGGCCGGCTGAAAAAACAACAGGGAGTCTGCCACGCCGTTGGCGTCGCGGGTCCACGCGAAATGTAGCAGGCTGTCGGTGAGCATCTGGGTCGCCTGCCGTTTGGTGAGCTTGACGTACGTGTAGCCGCACTCGGGCATCGGTAGAATTAGATAAATCTCGTTGGCGACGCGTGTCGCGTCCCGAGCTTCCGCTTTGCTGCACGGTGCTTGGCCGTCGTCGAATGTCGCGCGTCGTGTGGGCTGCTTTTGCATGGTCGTCTCCTGCTGGTTGCGCCTAGGTCGCGGGGCTGCCGCCGGCTGAAAAACAAACGAATCTCAGCCGCCAACGCCGGGCGTGGTGGCCGTTAAGAAGCGCTGCAATGTTGTGGCGGAGGTAGGGGTAGCCGATCCACTTGCCGGGTAGCCCTGACTCGTCGGGTTCCTTGCAGCCCAAGAAATCTACATAATTCGCGGCTTCGAGCACTCGGCGTTCGGCGCCGTTCGGCCGCTGGAAGCTCAGCTGCCTGGACGCCGAAACCCAAACCGGGCAGCAATAGATAGTTTCCCCGTCGGACGGCCAAAGAAACGCCATCCGGCGGTCGCTAAGTCGTGTGCCATCCGGCGTTGGAAACTCCATCCATTCGTGTAATCGGTAGGTCGCGTTGGCGTTGTCGACGAGACCGCTGGGCGCGTTCTTCCAGATCTGCCGGCTCGGATGCTGCCACGTGCCGTCGTGGCAAAGAACGACCACGTTGACTGCGGATTCTCGGAAGGCGGCTTCGAGAATGTCGCGGTGCCTCTGCATGAGCCATCGCCACGGGCCGCGGTTGCTCTTGAGCTCTTGGAGCTCTCGTTCGGTGACGTCTTTGTCCGCTAGAAAACGAATCGTCATGGCAATCGGTCCTGCTGTAGGTCGCTTGCCTCGCGGCGGGGCTGGTCGGTCAACGGCCCTCGAATGGGCGCGGCCGCGGGTATTAGAACAGCTGCCGGCTTTCGTCGGGTACGCTGGGGATCCAGCCGTTCTCGACGGCTCGGAAATCGTCTACCCGCATTTCGCATCGCTGCAGGGCGTAGTCTAACGCCCCTTTGTCGCAGCCGTAGCTGCCGGCGGCCCGCCATCGCCGCTTCAGGCGCGTCTGCGCGGCGCGGCAAGCGGCCGCGGTGCGGTAGCTCAAAACGGCCATCCCGGTATAGGCGGCGTAGCTGGCGAAGGTCTGCTTGCTGGTGGTTGTTTTGGTCATCGTTTTTGTCTCCTGCGTTTGTCGTGTCCTTTACCCTACACTCTTATAATACCACAAACGGGTGCTTAGAGCAAGGGTTGAGGGCCGGAAATCCGGGAAATCCGCGGAGAAATGCGCACGAAAAAACCCCGCGGGACGCGGCCGGTCCGGCGGGGTATCGTCCGGCGAAGTTTGCCCTACGTGAGGGCAATCGCCCCGGCTGCGTTGCTTCCGCTGAGTGGGCTCACCTGGAACCGGTAGCGCCACGTGCGCGGCCGTCCCGCGTCGCTCGGGAATGCTGGGGCGGATCGGTCGAGCACCCCGACCCGTTGCAGGGCCTGGGTGGCGTCGCCCGGATCGCTGCCAACGAAGATCACGAACCGGTTGACGGGTGCCCCCTGGATCTGCACGTCGATCGGCTC
>Ga0307980_1000808_pt1 | contig 13784 bp, 23 predicted proteins | sample OrgLakmetage1060_FD_201817 | JGI IMG/M metagenome (GOLD analysis project Ga0307980, IMG submission 201817) | Saline water microbial communities from Organic Lake, Antarctica - #1060 | ecosystem: Environmental > Aquatic > Non-marine Saline and Alkaline > Saline | place: Antarctica: Organic Lake... | reverse complement strand
GTCTATCATGGATTATGTAAGCCATTAACGAGTTGTTATATGGCTTAATAATCCCCCAAAGAAAACTTGGTGTAGACCTTAAATCTGTTTCAAATCCTTTAGGAATAAATAATTTATATCCGTCTGATAATGTTACATTAATATTCCTTGTGAATTTCCAAACTCTTTCCCCTCTACTGTTAGGTATAAAAGCTAGATGTATGCTATTTGGTTGTTCTAAGTATTTAATGTTCATAGTGTTATTATATTTCTGTTGTTTCGTATACTCCTCCGTTTGATTCTATAAATGATATAAAATCTTCTTTATCTTCAAAGGTTGAGATGGGTAGTAATGTGTTTACTAAACTCTTACCTACTATTTTTCCATAATGTAATACGCTATTGTCTTGGTTTTTAGCCACCCAGTATGGTTTTGTTGTATCTTTGTGTTCATTCATAATAATATTTTATTAGATTGTATCCATATAAGTTTCTAAAGCATCGTAAAAATCTGATTGTTCAGCTGATAAATCACCACCCGAAAACATTATCGCAATTTTATCATTTGAAAATGAACTATCTACAGATTTTAAGCCTTTAAAATTATATGCTGAAGTTTGAGCACTTGAAACTGTAACACTAGAAACTTGTGTACCGTTAATAAATTGTTTTCCATTTGTACCATCAATATTCATCAAAAATAAGCCTGATACTTGGTCAAAAACTCCACTTCTTGTTCCTTGAATGTCATCAAACGCACCTCCCACAATTTGATTAATTTCTTTTTCATCACCGCATAAAACTGTTGAACCATCTTCTTTTCTATCAAAAGCCCATGCACCAAAACTTCCTAAACGATTACTAGGGTCAAATTGAGTTAAATCTTGTAGTTTATATCCTGAGTCAATTACTCCATCAGTTCCGTTACCTTTCCATCCCTCGTTTTGAGTTCTTACAACTGTTCCTTCAATAGTCATTTTAGATAATCTCTTCCAGTCAATTAATGAAAAGCCATTGTCTCCGTCAGTTGCATAAACAGCTAGAGAGTCAATTTTATTCCAAACACCAATGCTTTTTAATTCAATCACTAAATCATTACCTATAGCTTGCTGAGAGGAACTTGGTAGTGTATCTCCTTGTGCTGTTCCATAGTCTAGCACAGCTTGATAGTCTGCATCGAAGTTAATTCCTCCGTCTGAAATAGTCCATCCGTAGGTATTGATTAATGTGTTTCTTCCTGATGTTCCTGCACTTGTATGTTCTATTGTTCCTGCACCAAAGTCTACATTTGAACGTAAACTAAGAGCTGACCAGTTTATGTAAATTGCATCTAGGTTTGCTGATGATAGTGATGTGTTTTTCAACATATCCCCTGCGTCATTTAGATTTCTTACGTCCCAGTTACGACAATCAGGATTTGCATTTGTTGCGTCTTTGAACATATTACCCATTCTTTCAACACTACTAACATCCCAGTTAGAAACATTTGGATTTCCTGGGGTATCCCCGAATAGGTTTCTCATGTCCTCACAACTTGAAACATCCCAGTTTGTTACATTAGGACTTGCATTTGAACCTGCAAACAGTGTAGCCATACCTATAACATTTCCTACGTCCCAGTTTGAAACGTTAGGATTTGCATTAGAAGCCTCTCTGAACATATCTCCCATTTGAGTTACGTTACTTGTGTCCCAGTTTGAAACGTCAGGGTTTGCATTAGAAGCATCCCAAAACATATCCTCCATGTTAGTTACGTTGCTTGTGTTCCATGCTGAAACGTCAGGGTTTGCAACAAAACAATCTCTAAACATTCCTGCTAAGGAAGTAAGACTACTCAAATTAGGAACATCTGTTGCAGTTACTGTCATATCATTACATCCGTAAAAAGCATTTTCAAAGCTATCCCATACTATATTCCCCCAATTTTTTGTATCTAACATTTTGTTTTTATCACCTAAATCATTAAAATTAAGTCTATTAAATCCACCTGATTCTTTTGGTGTAACTTCTAGGGTATAGGTTCCTGCTCCATCTGATAAAGTAATAGTTGCTTCGTCTGAAAGGTTGTTAAACGTATCAACAACTGAACCACCTTGTTTTGCAACAACATCGTAGTCTCCTAATGCTCCTGTGAATTGGAATTGGTCATCATTAGAATCACCAGCGTTGTCTGTCTTTACCTCAATTATAAACGGTCTAGATAGTGATTCTAGTCTAAATTTACTTGGTGTATTTAGTGCAATAGTTTTTCCTAGATTAAATAGGAATCCTTTTATAAGACCTGTACCAAGTGTTCCAGGCTTAAAAGGTTCTAGTAAAATATTCCCTTTCATGTTAAAGGAACATTACTCGTAAGTCAGTATCAGCATCTGCGATAAAGTTTACGTCATCAAGTTTATAAAGTTCAAGAGTCATTTGAAAACCAGCAGCAAGAATAATACCTGTTGTAAGTGTTGAATCTTCACTACTATCTACTAGAATATCTGTTTCAGATGGGTTTTGAATTAAAACCGTATGTTTAACATCATTGTTTTTAATAATTCGTGTTTTATACTCTTCTGAATTACTAAGAAGTTCTTTTAATGTTTTTTTTGTTGTTTCGATTTGAATAATCATAATATATATATTTATTGATAATAACCAATTATAGAACTATATATATTTTATGTAAATAGTCAACATAAGTTTTTTTGTCAGTTAGAAAGGAATTGAACCTTTTCCACATGCATCCAAGGCATGTACGCTACCATTACGCTACAAACTGTGGGGTGACTAATGAGATTTGTACATTTTCTCATAATACTTGCTGATTGACTAGGGTTCGAACCTAGATTCTCAAGGTTCAAAGCCTTGCGTCTTACCAATTCGACTACCAATCAATAGAGTTGGTCTAATTGTACATGAAGTGGGAGTCGAACCCACATGCCTTAGCCGAGGGGTTTAAGTCCTCTGTGTATACCGTTCCACCATTCATGCAAATTGAACGATAACAGCTTACTTGCATATACACAAATCGTCAGAAAGGTATATGCTTTGGGTTTTTCGGGGTTACTGTCGTTCACTTTTATACTCTCCTTAACCCTTTTTGAGTATTTGAGCTAGAGAGTGGACTCGAACCACTTACCTGATGCTTACAAAGCAACTGCTCTAACCTGATGAGCTACAATAGCTTGAAGGAGTTTATCGAACTCGCACGTTTTGATAGACAATTAAACATACTGCAACTATATTATAAGTCCTTAATTTCTTTTTTCATTTCAACTAATTTTTTTGAAGAACGAATAAACATTCCACTAACACCCCAGTTTGCAGAGGAAGAGCTTTTAAATGCTTTTCTTTTAATTATTTTTCTATCATTTTTTTTCTTTCTTTTATAGTTCATATAATTTCACAATAGGGATATACCCAGCAATTATGCCCAGCTAGGATGTGACCCTTAACTGTATATTGTTTCCCGTAACGGTACTTTAATATTTGTACACCATGATGGAATTGAACCAACTACTTTTTCAGTGTAAATGAAACACTCTACCGATGAGTTAATAGTGTAATGTTGAATAGTATCATTTATATATATTAATCGTATCATTATGATACGATTAATCATAGGTTTTGATACGGTTGCGGAAGTCACTGGACTCGAACCAGCTATGAGTCAATTCTCTATCTGTGTACTAAACAGATTTCTTTCCATTCGCATAACTTCCAGACGGATTACTCTTTTACCGAGCCCTGTGATATTCCGTTATCATTTATCAGGTTTGTAGACATACTAGGACTTGCACCTAGTCTCTCCTGAGTATAAGTCAGGAACTTTCCTTGTTAAGCTATACGTCTATTATTGATTTTCAATTTTGTACACATAAGACCACCATGTACAACACTGAAAACCAAATCAGTGCCAACAATAATTATACTACCATACGAAGTACATAGACAGTTTATAGACTTGCTTAGGTCTCTCTGTCGTCTCACTAGGATTCGAACCTAGAATCTCTTGATTAGAAGTCAGTTGCATTGTCCGTTATGCTATGAAACGATACTAACCGAAGTTAGTAATTTTTGAAAGAAAAAATATGAAGTGTCCTATAGGACTTTACCAACATACTATATTACTTTCATTTTGTAAATAACCAACAACTAGATAACAAAGAAACTAAATTGGTACTAACTAAGAAACCAAAAGGGGTGTTGTTATTGATTAGATACAAAATGAAAACAATTTTCATTTATATTACTATTTTATCTTTGACCAAAACATATAAGGACTGACTTATGGCATAGCTGCCTATTGGACTCTATTACTCAATGGAAATGTTATTACATTGGCTAACGTATTCAAGACGTATTCCGATGGGTGCAAAACCATATTAAGCAGTATCGAATCTCGTCGATGGCATACTGTCATGAGCAGTGTGCAAAGTGCTAAGTTTTACCTATACAATAGCTTTGGTGTCTAGAACACCTACTATCTTACCACCGCACACACTAACCACGAGGGCTAGTAACCCTTTATCTCTTCGATAGTTAGGGTTGCTTGTTTCTTAGCTAAACGGATGAACTCTTTAATTTGGTCAATGCGACCTTTTTGATTTTGCATTTGTTTATATTCAATCATGGCTTCACATATCACAGTAGCTTTTGCTACGGACATCTTTGGCTCTTGAATTAACTCTGCCTTTTTTGTCGCTATTAGACTTTCTAAATTAAATAGTTTTTCATTCTCGTCAGCAATAAAGATATTTAACTTCATAGCTCCATCTACCCACATAGTAGGTGAGATAGAACGTTTGTTAGTTATCCATTCCTCAAACGTTTGCAGAATTAAATCTGCGTTTACCTTTGATTCCATATAAGTATATAATATTAGTATTAATAATACAAGTGACAATTATAATAATCTGTGTTCTATTAAAAAGGTATGTCCGAAGGATTTATATCGTCTTCAGGATATTCAATCTCTTCCTTAACATCTGACGATTCATCTGAATCAGATTTTTTAATTGACCATAATGATACATTTTGATAATGTTTTCCTTTATACTCAGATGCCTTAAACTTTAACTCAACAGATACAATAGTTCCTACTGGGTAAGAGCTACTGAAACCATCAATTACTTTAATGTAATCACCTGTCTTATACAGACTAGCAACGAAAGAGTTTGGGTATTCACCTGTGGTCTCCACTAACACTACATCCATTGACTTATAGGCTTCTCCTTTTTTAGATTCACCTGCTTTTATTTCTCCGATTGATTCAATCTTATATTTCATGTATTTATATAATTAATTAATATTGATTTTATAGACTTATCTGTCTAAATTACAATCTCTTTTACTATCCTAGATAGTTTTTCTTTTAATCTTTCTAATCTTCTACCTAGTTGTGTTGAGTTGGCTATACATTCTTGTTCTATTACCATTTCTTCCCTAATAAAATCAGTTTTAAAATTAATAAGACTAATAAGATTTTCACATTCATCAATCAAATCAATATAAGTATTATCGTCTGTTGATGTTGGCGTTCTCATTCCAATATTACTTTCTTTATTCATATTTTTTATTTATTATAATTTCTATTAACATTAACATCGTTTTTCATCATTTCGTGTAGATAAGCATTGATATTAAACCTAAGACCCATAAGAGCTTGTTTCATTTTATGCTCTTGTCCGTCTTCTAAGACAGTATAACCCTCAGTCAATAGACGAAAGTCCATGTGATGACGATTTATACTTTTAACTATTTCCTCAAGTGGAAATCCTTTTTTCCAGTTATCACCATCTCTCATTGTTCCATCTTCTAAGAATCTATTTTTGTGCATATACTTTGCATACTCTAGGTCAACGATGGCACTATTAAAACCACCATGGTCTAATTTACCTTCGTCACTATTTCTACTTGCACCTGATTCAAACTCTCTTTTATTCATACTAGAAAAGATTAATAATTGATAGGGTAAGTGTTACAAGTAATGTAATACAAATTAGAACATCAAGTGAACCACGTTTATTACTTTTGTCTATAACTTCATTAACTTTTTCCTGAGTTTTCTTAATGTTTTTTCTGTTAATACGAGCATTTTGTTCAAGCTCTCCGATTGCTTCTAATGTAGCAAATTTAAGAGTTTTAATTTTTTTGTTGTTTTCAAATACTTTAGCATTTACAATTTTCTCTAATGCTAGCTCTGCTTCTTTAGCTGTTTTCCATGTACCTTCCTTACTAACTTGTGTATTTTTTCCATCTATTACAATGAAAATATTTTCTCCAATATATCCAACAACTTCTGTTTTTACAACCTTACTATCTTCTAGGTAAAATACTGCTTCGTTTTTTTTCTTTGACATAATTTTAATTTATTTTATAGGTTAATATTTCTGATTCTGAGACAGTAAAGTCTCCTTTTTCTACAGCCTTTTCTTTGGCTAGTTTAAGTTTATCTTTTGCTACTTCTATTTCTTCTCCAAATGGAGATTTTGTTTTCCTTACTGAATAAGAAAACTTTCCTTTAGCTCCTGAACTCTTTTTTAAATCATGACTTTTCATGTCAGCAATTATTAGAGCTTTAAGAAGTAATTCTTTTTTACCATATAAAGTTAGTCTTTCTTTGACTAATTCATATTTCTCATAATTTGTAAGTTCTTTTTTTGGCATAACTATTTTTTATATTTATTCGAACAATCTTGGCAATACTTTGAAGCATGACGTTTATCATTTTCACATCCATCATTAACATTAACCCAAGTAAATACTAATTTTTTTTCATCTTGGATTCCTGTGTGAACAGAAACATCTTGATTATGACAAAGTCTATTTTTTTCTTTCATGCAATATAAGGCATGTTCTTCCATTTTTTTTAATCTAACTACTGTTCCCTTTGTTAAATTATCCATACTACTTCTTTGGAAGTAATCCATGATATGCTCTGTTCCCTATTGAGAAGTGAGCAAATGCTTTTTTCATAGCATCGGTCTGAGCTGATTTAAGGGCATCACCAATGTCTCCTTGTACACTTGGGTGAGATGCTATAGCATCAATACTCCTAACAATTTCTACTGGATTTTTATCATCATAGAAAGAAACTCTAACGTGTACAAGTCCTGTTTCAAATTTACGTTGTTCGGTTGCAGGAAGTATTCTCATTGATACGACCTCAATACCCCATTGATGTTGAAACTCTTTATTAACAGCATCTATTACCCATTGTGGTTTATATCCACTATAACCTTTGTGGTCATGAGTATAGTTTCCTTTTGGTTCATACACTTTAAGGAATTCGTTTACTTTCTTAACTTTTTCTCTAAATGTTGTATTAGCCATATTACGCTACTGCTGCTTCAAAAACTTCGTCAACTTTTCTTGAAATTTCGTATGATGTCTGTACATCATAACCAGCTACATTACAACCAGTAATAACTCCTGTTACGTATGCAGATAAGAATACTGCCTTAGTTGCTCCATCGTATTCTCTTTCATCCATAAATACTGCAAATTCTTTAATTTCTTTTTCTGTTTTTTTACTTAATTTAATCATATTTTTTAATCTTCGATATCAAATCTATGTGCATCGCTTTCAACAATGACTTCGATTATTTCTACCATTAGCTTTTGATAATCTATGTTAAAGAAATCATCTCCAACAACTACTCGATGGATATTACCATCAATTCCCATTTCTACATAATTCATAGCGTTTTATTTCTATCATTTAAACCATCTTCATAACCTAACAGTGTACAGTAATCCCCCCATGATTCGTTTACGTTTAGTATATCTTGGAAATCTAATTCTCTATATAAGTCTTCGTAATCAATAATATCAATTGGTTCTTCATACAAACGTCTCATTAAATCGAACGTGTAAGTTTTAAATGTGTGTTTCATATTTTCTTTATTAATCTAATAATAACTCTATCTTAACAAGGTATGTTTTTAAGTCAATTGACTTATTCTTTAAATCGTTATATAACCTTCTTTTTAAAATCTCATTAGTTAATTTATTATATTGGTAATTTAAATCATCTTTAATGTGTGGTGGAGCATTGGAAATATTAACTGATTTAATTGCTCTTTTTACTTTAAGTTTTCGTACAAACACACTGTTACACTTCTTACAACAATTACCATAAGTCTTTCTTTCGTATTTATCATGGTCTATTTTTGAACCACAATAAGCACAAACATCTTTTGCAACTTGTGGTCTATTTTGGCAACGTTTACATATTTTATCTTTAGTCTTCCTATCTAAAACAATATCACATTGTTTACATTTGTTTTTAATCATAACATACAAATAGCCTACAAATTAATGTAAGCTATTTAATTATAAATACTCAATGGTTAATGGGATGTCCATTACTATTGGGTATCGACCGTTTGAAAAACAACTAACATAACCTGGAAGGGTTGAGTATCCTAGATTTTTAGAGAAAGGATTTCCAGTAAAAATTGAAGACGTTACGATAGAACGATAACGTGATGTATCAGCTTTTACTTTCCTAGTGTGTAAGTGACCCTCAATAATTATACAGAACATTCCTTGAACTCCATAAATATTAACAATCTCGGCAGGAGACCTTTTAGATAAACTAAGGTGTCCATGAGTCCAAATGTAACAAACATTATTAATCACTCTAACAATAACATCAACAGAAGAGTCTATCTTGAATCTATCTTTAAATCTTTCTTTAAGAATAAAGTGAACCCAGTGTATAACTTCTCCATCGGTATCTTCTTTGTTATTAGAAGTTACTCTGTCGTGGTTTCCAGCAACTATTAATACCTCAGCAATATTATTAACTTCTTGTAAAAATTCAGTTAATAAATCACAAGCCATAATGGTAGCCTTAGTTCCATAACCATATTTATTATCAATTCCTTTCCAAGAGTTAATATGGTTTAAACCTGTAAAGGTCTCAATAAAGTCACCGTTGAAACAAATAGTATTTAAACTATTACCCTCAGCATTAATAATCTTAGCAATTTCACTTAATCGTTTTCTAACGATTTCAATATTAAATGCAGGTAATACACCACTCTTTTCAATATCAGCACCGATGTGTAAATCAGCGATTGTGTGAACAGCATGTCTACTATTATGCTTTTTAGTTAATCTTACTTTAACAATCTTACTTGAGTTTGAAACATACTCTAATATTGCTGTTTCAAATTCTCTTCTCCTGTAATCAAGTTTAGAAGATTCCTTTAGGGCTTTGTCGTAAGCTCTATTCTTCTGTTTGTTATTTTCATATGCAATAACATCTCTCATATTCTTGTCAGAATACTTTTCAGAAATTTTACTTGCAATCATGTCAGTCTTTTCTTTACCACTTAAAAGCGATAGAGAGTAAGGACTGAAAACATCAGAATCTTTTACAAGCTCAAAAGCTCTCTTAAACGATTGCCACTGTATAGCACTAAAACCTAATTGGTTTTGTACTTGTACAGCAGTTTTATTAAGACCATGTTTTGAGTAATTGTAAAATACTTCGTCTAATCGAGATAAATCTATTTCCATATCATTACCTCGACTTTCCCATATTACCTTGTTATTCTTATTAACAACATATTTAGGTTTGTCTTTCTTAATACTAACAGTAACCTTACTCCAACCTCTTACAGTTGATTCAGGAACTCCTAGTTCTTGGCAGGCAGCTGTTTTACTGTAGCCACTTTCAACTAAGGAACTAACCTTAGCTAAGATGCTCTCCTTCTCTTGCTTATTGTATTTCATATCTTTTGTTTTTAAGGTTAATTCTTACCTATTATAACATTTCACTCTTTCCTTGACCTATGAGTTTTCTTTATGGTATACTTTAAAATATAAGCATCCCAATAATAAAGAAAACAAAAAAAGTCATTATATCTCCGTTTGTCATATGTTTTTTTCCTTAGCTGATAATAACCCTAGTTTAACAAAAAAGAAAAAGTTAGTCAATTGACATTTCTTTTTCTCTGTTTTGTAATGCTCTATTAACATAATCAGGTAATACAACATCTCTTTCTTTATCGCTTAGGTTATCTAGTTCTTTTATTTTTAATAACATATTATGTGTCTTGTCAACTAAATCACATTTCTCCATTTTATTACCTCTTTGTTTATTATCAAAATCTATAATTCTTTTATAAACATCTTCTCCCTTGCGAAACTTTAATTCTTCATGAAATATTACACCCTGTTCATTTGAACCCCAGTTGTTACAAGGACCACATTGTCCTGCAATATTATCAAGATTGTATTTAGCATAAGCATTACTTGAACCCCAAGTTTTATAATGACCAGCTTGACTTTCTCTGTAGTCATTGAATGGTTTTTTACAAGAAACACAATATCCATAGTTTAAATAATCTTTCATTCTAACGTAATCAGATACAACTTTCCAGTATCTAAAGGTAAGTTCATTTGACTTAGTTCCATGTGAACCCTTTGGTACACTCTTAATCCATTTTGGTATTTCGTATTTTTTCATATATTATTACCTTAGAACGGATGATTGTCTTCGTCAAGAATCTGCCTTCTCCTGTGGTTAAACAATTCTGTTACATCAATTTTATCTAATTTAATAACATTAAATTTTTCATCATCCCAGTGCCAAAGTTCTAATCCATCAAAGGTGTGTCCTGCAAGCTCATCTAGGTGAGCATAGATTGACATTTTAACTCTGTATACGTTTAGTCTTGTTGCTTTAAAGTTTTCTAATGGTCCTGTTAAATATCCATGAGCTTTTTTAATTTTATTATGTAAATCATAATCTGTCTTAAAGTCAATTATTTTAAACTTACCATCTTTTCTTAAAACAATATCCCTAGAACCAGCAACTCGATAGAGAGAGTTTCCTATTCTATCTTCAGGTATTACTTCCCACCCATCATCTCTGTATGGTTTCATTAACTTTTCATACTGAGTAATAATGTGAACTAAGTATCTTCTTACTGGCATTTTTCCATATTTCTCATATGCCTCAATTGTAAAGTGTAATGTGTTTCCATAGCTAATTCCAATAAGTCTTGCTATTTCCCACTCTGCTAATATTACTTCTACAGATACTCCTCTCTTCTTTGCTGCTCTTGGTGCAATAACTTTTGCATTAAATTGCTTTTCAAATTCTTTAAAAAATTCTGATACACTAATACATTCTATTCCATCAAGAAAATATGTATGGTCTTCTTGATTAAAAACTAACATGATAGATTACACTTTTCACAACGTAACTTTTTATCGTTTCTGTCGTAATATGTTACTTCACCTTTTAAATTTTTCTTACAGTCATCACATTTTTTTATTGTTTCTACTTTACTCATATTATTTATTCATTAAATTAAAAGTAGTTCCAGCCATTAACTTTAGAGCAGCATCGGCATCTTTACAAACATCTTTTAATATTGTCTTATAATCAGGTTCTATTTCTTTCAGGTAATGGTCTACGGTTTCTTTCCAAAACTCTTTGTTTCCGTCAGACTTCTTGTAGTCTTCTAAGCATAGTTTAACATTAGCAATATTTTTTAATCTAGCTGTGTTAGTTCTTTGCTTAACTCTTTTTTCAATAATGTATCTGTTACCATTTGATAATCCTATGGTCATGCTTCTGATTAAACCTGTTGGTGGCATGTAACCATTTTTTTCAAAAAATTTAGAAACAATATCTTCTTTAGAAATTTTTAAATCGTTTGTTGTCTCTTTCGTCTTCATCGGGGTTGTTTGATTCATAGTGAAATATAATATCATCGTCTATTATAAACTTGTGGTCGACCATCTTCATTCTGTAATTACCTGTTACAGATTTTCGTCTATTCTCTTGAATTGACACAAGTGTTTTATTTGTTTTTAATAATTCTTTACCTTCGAAGTATGCTTCTCTCCATAACATAATAATTGTATCAGCCTCTTGTCTAAATCCTGCTGAACCTTTTAAGTTGTCAGAGGTCGGAACTTCTGTTGGTGACATTTTTGTCGTGTGTACAGCTGTTACAATTGTAATCTTTAATTGTTTTGCTATCTGTCTTAAACCATGTAGCATCTCAACAATAGACATGTCGTAACCTCCTTGGTGATTACTGTTTTGCTTTATATAACCAAAGTGGTCTATAAAAACTACTCTCGTACCATACTTGATAACTGACTCTGTAACTCTATCACTAATCCATTTCATGTCTCTTGTAATATTTATTTTAGGAGTATGAAACAATGGTATATCTAATCCACGTTCCATCATGATTGTAATTAGTTCTTCAGCATCTTGCTCGAAAGCTAATAGTAATGGATTGTAATCTTTAGTCCTTCTCACCATGTCTAGTATGAACTCACTCTTTCCACTCTTTGGTTGAGCTCCAATTAAAATATGTTGTCCTGGATAGAAACCTCCAAGAATTTCATCTAGCTTTGGGTGGTTAGATGTTACTGGAGGTGGAAGAGGATTTTTCTTTAGTTTCTCATGAATGTCATGAGATGTAACAACCTTATCGTCTCCCTTGTATTGATACAGATACTCATCAATCTTATTTGTTATTAGTTCTGTATTTTCTGATATAGTTTTTTCTTCAATACCTCTTAAATCTCTAAGTGACTTCTCAATAAAACTTTCATCATAATTATTCATATTTTTTGTCTTTCGTTAATTTATAATCTGATACCTTTAAATCGTGCATCTTTGGCATGGCGTTCTCTTGTTTCATAAACTCTAAAAAGGTCCATCGCTTGGTTAGCCAAAAACCTTCTCCTGTTAATATTGTTTCATACCTAAGAATTGTTTGAGCAATTCCTTTGTCTTCATATCCCTGACGTAATCTTTTTAACACTATATCTTTCATCGGTTGAGAAAATATAGAGTGACTAACTAATCCCTTTGAATCATTCCAAAAGTTAAATAGTTTATCCATTGCAATTTTTTCTTCAGGACTTGCTGACTTAGCACTTTCTTTCTTGTTGATAGCACTTATACTGTTGTTGATAGCACTTGTGTCGGATTTAACCACAGGGTGGAACAATCCACAGTCTGGTTTTTCAGTTGGGTGGTTATCATCCACTAAATGTTTAATTTCTATAAAGTGCCCTTTAACTTTTCCGTCGTCACCAACACTAGTATAATCAACAACAAGTCCTAAATTAACTAGTTCTTTTTTATGTTTTATAAGTTTATCTCTTCCCCAGCCTATTCTTTTTTGCATAAACCCTGTTGTTGCTTTAACTCGATATGTTTCTTGCCACTTTGCAATTTCAAAATAACTAACGTAAAGACCTAAAGCCTCGCAACTTGCATTTTGTAATATGTTTCTGATTGTTACATCAGTAATTCCTATTATCTTAAAAGATACTGCTTTCATATTATTTGTTTAATTAATCAACACAAAAGGAGAAATTCTACATCAGCCCATCACAAACTGAAATAAAAATCCTCCTTTTATGTGTGATGGTTATTAAAGTACCGAAGTACTGTAACCAATATACACTAAAAAAAAAACCCTGCAAGGGGTCTTAAAGTAAATCTAATAATTTTATATCTCTGTCAAATCCAGTTTCGTTAATCACAAAATTAAAATATAAGTTTGGTTGATTATCGTCTGATACTGGTGCGTAAATATTAAAGTATTCTTCAACGGTTATTCCGTAGTCGTAGTACCTAGAGTTTCCTAACGCTGCATTTTTGATATGCGACTTTAACGCGTTGAACCCATCTTCATAAGTTCTAAAGTAAGCAAATCCATCTCTTCTTCCAGCTTGTGTTGGTGCTCCTCTGAGATTACCAGGATTGTTATTTCGATAAGCTAAACTCCCTGCATAATTTCCTTCAAATTTTTCAATCGCTTTTG
>Ga0307980_1000807_pt1 | contig 13803 bp, 8 predicted proteins | sample OrgLakmetage1060_FD_201817 | JGI IMG/M metagenome (GOLD analysis project Ga0307980, IMG submission 201817) | Saline water microbial communities from Organic Lake, Antarctica - #1060 | ecosystem: Environmental > Aquatic > Non-marine Saline and Alkaline > Saline | place: Antarctica: Organic Lake... | reverse complement strand
CTCGTGGACACTGGGTCCCTTGATAACACATGTTTAATCGTGGACGAGGCCCATCATTTATTCAGGTCTATAATCAATGGAAGCGCCAATGGGATGCGCTTGTATGATATGGTTATGAGGGCCAAAAATAACAAGGTGATATTTATGACCGGCACACCAATTGAGGACGACCCGTTTACCCTTGTGCCCTGTTTTAACATGCTCTCGGGCCAGCAATTATTTCCTGAGGACTATCAACAGTTCCAAGAGTATTTTATTGATGGGAAAACCGGGCTAATCAAGAACAGGGGCAAGTTCCAGAACCGCATTTTTGGCCTTGTGAGTAGTGTCGAATACAGTGACACACCAGGAAAGGGGGCCAAGATAGACGGTTTCAGTGGGGAGGACCTCGGGGTCCATTTCCCTGATATCCTGGAAGATAATGTAATATTCGTGCCAATGGGCCAAAGGCAGTTTCAACAGTATCAACTGGCCCGTGAGAATGAAATGAACGAGGCAAAAGTGAATGTGGTAAAGGGGGCGCGCCTGCAAAAACCAAAGGGGGCCCTAAATAGCAGTTACAGGCAAAAATCCAGGCAGCTCTCTAACTTTTGCCCACCATCAAATATGTATGGCCGCAATTTTAGTTCAATCGACCCAAGTGAGCTCTCAAACAAAGAATGTGCCAGTGAGAAAATCCAGGCCCTCTATGATGGTATTCAAAAAAGTGAGGGTATAAGCCTGGTTTATTCACAATTCGTGGGAATTGGGGGGCTTGGGGCCATTGGGCGCTTTTTACAGGCCCAGGGTTGGAAATTATATAATGAGATGGGCCTGAGTGCTGTTTTAGAGGATGAAGAGCCAATTCCTGATGAAGAAATAATTGATGGGCTGGCTGGAAATGCCGACCTCACAAAGGGTCAAGGGCCAGCCGGGGATAAAAAAGTTACAAGGGCCCAAAAGAAGCAAGAGTCCAAGAACAGGGCATTTATGGCCCAGTTTATGGCGCCGGCCGTTTATTCTGGTGGGGCGCCGGTTAAAAAGGCCCCTCCAGAGAGCCCAGATTTGCAAAAGGCCGGCCCTGGAGACGCCGATGAAATCGCCCAATTATCCGAGGGCGACCTTTCACCAGCCCAGGTTCGCACATTCTTGAAGGCCCCTAATTTTGTCCTTGTGAAGAAGGCAGCTGGCAAAATAAAATCGGCCTTCCTTTGTGAGCTCAAAGACAAGAGTGTGAATGTGAAGGCAATCCTGCAACTGAATCAAATGAGTGAAATGGATAGCTTCAACAGAAAAATGCATGATATGCTTATAAATGACGTGCCTAAGGAATATAGGGATGTAACAGCTGTGAATATGGACATCAAGGGCCTTGATAAAAACGCCAAGATGCAACTGAAGACAATGGTTAGTGTAAGTGGTATAAATAAACTAAATGACAGTTTGATAATGAATCCCTCGGATGTAAAATGTGGATGTGGGCCAGGAGATGAGCATAAGAATATGACTATCGTAGAGTACAAACCTGGCGATTTAGATGCTTATTCTGAGCAATTAAAGGAGGTCTGGCCAGAGGGCGTAGATAGTTTAAAGCGGGTAAGTGAAAGGCAAAAAGAAGAAGGGCCAGGCCAACCAATGTATGGAATTGGGGCCAAAATCCTGCTTAAGAAAAAGAAAGTAAAGGCCGTGGCTATATATGATTACACTGACGGGGACATCGTTATCCACGAGTCATTTATAAAGGCCCCTAGATATCGGGAAATATTCTATAATTTATACATAAAATACGCGGCCGAGAATAAGGAAAAGTCTCCCTTTAATGATTTTGTTTATTTCAAGGCCAAGAAGAATTCTAACCTGGACGAGAGCTTCTACAAGCAGTTTGGGTGCGCTAAGATAAAGGAATCAGTAACCACTATTTTGTATAGATGTAACCTTAACTGGGACGCCCGGAATTATGTGGGCGAGTGTTGTAATGTGGTAAACGGGGCTGGGAGTGGCATGAATAACAATGGATTAGATAGCACAAATGGCCAGGGCTCTGGTGTAAATAATCAAGGCCCCCTAAACACCAGTCCAGAGGCCCGCGTTATCCAAGAGGACCTTTATTTTGATGGCCTGAAAATCAGGCGCTATAACCCAAATGGCCGCCTGCAAATACACGACATAGACCCCAAGTTTTTAGAGGACACCATATATTATATATCATCAGAGGATGATGATGTTTTTGGTTGGGTCGTTTTATCACAAAAACAAGATTACTTGGCCATTGAAGACATGTATTTGAGCCATGAATTAGCATATAAACCCCAAAGAGAGGGGCCTTTAATTCCGGGCCCAGAAGGCCATATTGACAGGCATCAAGATATAAATGCGGCCCTTTTGGAATTAATCAAACTAATGAAGGAAATAGCCCACACAAATGGCCTGAATAAAGTAATCTACAAGGCCCCTCAAGACCTTATACATGATTTCTTAAATAACCTGGGCTTTGTTAAATTGACCGATGATACGTTCGTTTTGGATGCCTCTAGTGGTGGTGGCGGCGCTGGTGGTGCTAGTGATTATACCAATGACGACCCTAATGATTATACCGATGCTAGCCCTGGCACTCGCGACAAGCCCTCACATCCAGCTAAAACTGGCACTGGCAGCCTCGGTTCATTTATCAAGGAAGAAGGAATCGGTGGGGCGCCAGGCAAAAAGGCCCAGACTTTTGCAATCATCTCAGGTAAGGTGAGCCAAGAAGACCGTGACCGAATAGTTACGGCACTCAATTCAAAGGATAATATTGACGGCCAAAAGATATCTGTTTTGCTGATTTCGGCCACAGGCGCCGAGGGCCTTGATTTGCATAATGTGCGTGACGTTTTCATATTTGAGCCATACTGGAACAGGGCAAGGGTCGACCAAGTTAAATTCCGGGGCGCCCGTAATAATTCTCATATAGACCTTCCAGAGGCCAAACAAAACGTCCGTGCACATATCTTACTCTCAGTGGCCCCGAAAACTGATGTCGATTATAAAGAAATGGTAAATGATATAATCACCAACAATGACAGGTCCAAATATCAAGAATTCATAACCACGGACCTAGAATTATATCTAAAATCTGAGTTATCTGCTATTACACGAGATACCTTCATTGACGCCATTGATGAGGTATCCATTGAATGCACCTTGAACGGCCGAAGTAAATGTAAAGTGTGCAAGCCAAATAACAAGCCTTTATGGCATAAAAACCTCAGGGACGATATGGTTATGAAAGATGCCTGTGAACCATTTAACGAAGAGATAATCAGGGCAAAGGAAATAGAGGTGGACAATCATACATTTTATTATATAGAGGACCCGAGTGCTAATATATTTGGGGTCATTGCATATGAGTATAATCCAGATTTGGCTACCTATGTGGAATTGGGCACCGATAGCCCGGCATATCAACAAATCGTGGAAAAAATAAACCCGGCGGTTAATGATATATATAGAGCGGTCCAAGGGGCTCAGACCGTTGAGAATATATAAATCGCCGAGAATATATAAGTATCTATTTTTTGAAATATGAAGGAATAAAGGGGCCCCTCATGAGTCGTCCTCGACCCACCATGTATTATTTTCACCAGCCGCCAGTTCTGAGCCATAGAATTTATTTGCCCGCATTGGATTCTGGGCCAGAATGCTACCTTCAACCGCCCGCTGATTTAGGCGTGCCGTTGAGAGCTGTTTCAGGGCCATTTGGGCGCTCTTATCTGGGCCAAAATCCCCAGGATCTGTCATAAATTCCTTGGCCTCTAACTCGTAGTTTTCATCCAGGACCGGGGCGGTTGGGTCACTATAATAACCATTTTGCCGGACGAAGCTAAAGAAATCATCACCATAGCCCTTTGCTGTGGCTGGCTTGGCCCTGGCACCTCCGCCGTTATTTCCATCGGGGCCGTTATTTCCATCGGGGCCATCGGGGCCATCAACAACCCCCTCCAAACCCTCTATCTCAGCCGGTTCAAAAGGATCATCGGCCCCTTCAATGGGGTCTTCCTCACCAAATTCAAGGCCTGGGCTAGCACATTTAGCTGGCATAACATTAATTGTACTGATATTCTTCATGAATACATATCCCGCAAAAGTTGATAATATCAGTATTGGGATGCCCCACGGGCTCATCTTGGCAACAATAACAGTACAAACAATAATTATTAATAATAAGATAAAGGTCCAGTTATCAGTTATTAACCTTGAGGCTGAGTCAATGATTGTTTCCATTATGTATATACACAAATAAAAATAAATCTATATTTATTTGCCCCCTGTTTTTTTGCCCCCAAACTGCTCCTTCATTTTCTTTATTTGTTCATCCTTTTCCTCTCTTTTGGTTTCCATCACCCCTTCTGATTGTAATATACTGTCAAGTAAATCATTTGCCATATCTGCGAATTTAGCACACTGTGGGTTTTTAACAGCATTCTCGTTAGTATTAATAAATTTCAATATCTCTTTGAATTCCCTCACTAATTCCAGGTTATCATCATCAATTGTCTTCATTACATCACCTATGAAATTCTGCAAAATGATGTTCTGTTTCTTGGTCTCCAAGAAATCAGCGTAATAAGTGGTGAAATTGTCCTTTAAGAGGTCTGTGGCCTTTCTTAGCCTGCTAAAAGCCTTACCACATCTGGGCACGTATTTCTTGATTTTGTCTATGGAATTAATTATATGCTCGATTAGCTCGTCAATATTGACATCTGGGGCTGTATACTCATCCACTAATTCTTTGCTAAGCAAGTATATTTTCTTGATGAATAAGAGGATGATTTCTAGCACACAGGCCACTCTTTGGGCCTCTTCTGAGTGCCCTCTATCCCCAAAGTCTTTTTGCACCGAATCCAAATATAAAACCATGTCCCGGAAATCCAGGCTCAAAAAGGGCAAAAAGGCAAACTCTGAAATCATATCATGAAAGTACCCAATTCTCACTTCTTCAACATCAATATGGTTTTTATGTGATGTCAAATTCTCACATATTCTAAACAAGTCTTTTAGTATATTATCTTCCTTCATTTGTTTATATACCTTGGCGAATTCTTTAACCTGTTCCTCGGGCAAAATACTGTAGTCAAATATCTCTCTAGGGAACTTAATCTTGAATAACTCTGCCATTTTGCCCTCTTTATTTGTTATATATTCACTTAGATCATCCTTGGCCTGGGAGAATTTAGGATAATATATATCAATTGAATTCTTCATAAGGAACTTTAACAGCTGTAAGTATTTCTTCACTATATTCTCTATGTTTAAATATTTTGGGTAGCAAATGTTCACATTAACATTATCACCAATATTCAATAACTGATTGAATATTTCGTTCAACTCTGATCCATCATCAATCTTTTTCTTTATACTTTTGACTTTCACCATCTGTTATCAATAAAAAAATATGGTCTTTAAATAATATAATTTAGGTTATAAATCAGATCTCAGCGCATCCATTTTCTTGTTGTATAACCTTATGCACGCCATATAGGTTGTGTATTTGTCATACAGATCTACCAGGGTCTTCAGATAGCCATGGATCACTTCCCGGTCCCGTTCTTCAAGGGTATTATATTTAGAGAATATGTAATCTATCACTTCTGCAGCCCTGTTCTTGATTTTCTCTTTGACTTTTTTCTCTTGCATGATGGACTCGGCTTGTTGAGTAATTTTCTCGATATCATTAAATTTATCCTTGTCTAGGCTCATTATCTCCGCTTTATTTGCCTCTAAACGGGGGCCAATTGCCTGGATAATATAGTCCCTGTCATTTGCCTTGTGTAACAGGGCAAATTTGTTCTTGAAATCATGTAATTTAGTGTCATTCGGGTCTGTTTTAATCTGGAAGTCAAATATTTTATAACAGATACTCATGAAATTAACGCTTATGGCCTTGAATTCTTCTTCAACTTTACCACATTTGGCTTTCAGGGCCTGTAGTTTGTTATATGCAATATCTGATTTACTCATTATTAAACGGGGCCATAATTGTTTAATTTACATTACTTGAGTGCCTCGGTTGCAAAATCTTGATAGTTAAAATCACCATCATCGTCGCTCTTTAAAGAGATCAGTTTGCCTTCTCCAGCGTCAATCACATTGCCCTTTCTTTCACTGAGATCGCCAAATTTATACGTTTCTTTGCCCGACATAAAGTTTTTCACGCGGTTTTCCATTGTGTCTTCTTGGTTAGACTCCATACGCGCCCTTTGAGCCTCTCCGTAGGCCCTGAGATCGTCATCCAAAGAACGCTCATCTTCATCGTAGATATTAGCAATTGGTATATCCTCGGCCCGCAAATTAACTTTATAATTGTCACTTTCGCCTATGGCCCGTTCTTCTTTCTTAAAATCCATGGCCTGGCGCACCTGAGACCGCATATATTCACCAACATCCAAATCTTTGTCATTTGACCCCAAATTATCTAAATAACTACTTCCACCACCACCACTCATTTTGCCAGCATTTCCCATTGACATGAAACCTTCTTCATCGTCGCCGTTTTCACCGAGGCCCCCAGGCCCGCCGTTCCTTCTAGAGCCTCCAGGGCCACCAGCGCCCTTCATAAGGGCCCCCATAATCTGTTCATTTCCAGAATAATAAGCCCCTTTATCAATCATCAACGGCAAATAGCTTATATTCTTGCGCGCCAGGAAATTAGTTAGGCGCTTCGTAAATGCCTTTTCACTCAGTTTAAACACCTTAAATTTCTGGCCTGTGCGCGCAAAATATTCCTTGTTCTCTAATATGAATTTTAAAAGCCCCACACTGGCCTCACTATTGTCCTTCAAATAAATCTTCGAGAGCATATATATATTAAAAAAATGATCGTTTAAATGAAATATTATAAAATGAGCCAAAAGAAGTCAATTATCAGTAACTTCAAAGTGAAGAGTTTCGCACCCCAGTTAAGCCCAGAACAGCAAAAAATAGCGGGCCATTTACTGCCAAAAACAGTCCCCAACCAAGTATCTTTTAATTTAGATGCGACCGTTGAATTTGCTAATTGCCTGCGTATGGTGATCTTTTCACATATCAAAGGCAAATGCCTGACGTTCGAAATGTCAGACGTAATCACGTCAAGCCAATATATTCTTGAGGACGCCAAGATAGCCATAATGAATATTCCACTTGATCAGAGCGTGCCTGGCCATGTGACTTTTACTTTGAGGGCCAAGAATCCAACGCCTAAATTTAAAGTGATCACAAGTGGAGATATTAAAGCAAGCGACGGCAAATCGTACTTTAATGATAACATAGAGTTATTTTTCATTGAGGCCGCCAAGGAAATCACTATTAAGGGCATACGGGTCATTGAGGGTCGTGGAAAAGACCATGCTAGCTTTTGCCCAGCCCACAAATGTATTTCGGTTGTGCTCGATGAAAAACCCTATGATTGCGCCACGGGCCAAGGCGTGAAATCAGCTGTTTCACGGGCCAAGAAATTCAAGATAAGCTTCCAAACAAACGGTAATGTGAACCCAAAAAAAATTATTACACAAGCCGCCAGTGAAATTAATCTTAAACTGGACAAGCTTATGCATAAAGTTAAATCGTTTTCGGCCAATAATCGGCTAAAAACGATAGTTATACCCAATGAGGACAATGCTTTGGGCGGGTTATTTACTTATTACTTTAATAATAATTACAAGGCCACGCTCACGCATGACTATAATCATTTAAGCGATGAGCTAATTATCCGCCTTAATACAAATGAGTACATTTATGAACTCTTTGCGTCAGCCACAGAGCATTATACGAGGCTAACGAAATTACTAGTAATCAATAATTAGGGCTTTCGCCGAGTAAGGCATCCTGGAACGCCTTTTCCACCAGTATTAGCTTTTTTTTGTGCGCTAGATTTCTTCTTACTAGGTTTTGGAATATGCCCGTCGCCGGAACTTCTGAGGCTATTAACGCTATGAGTGCTTTCATTGAGAGTCATACCGTTGTGCCCACCACTCGAGAAATTCCTATTGCATATGAAATTACTACTGGTGAATACAGTCCTACCCATTGTGCTTTATTTAATGAATTTAATAAAAAATCAGTTTTTTGCCTTTTACTCTTCGGCGGTCCATCCACTAGCCTTTCCAGCTGAGATCACAGTATAGGCCTTTTCAAGCTCATTTAGCCATATTTGAGCACCCTTGAAGGGGCCCGAATTAACCAGGCGCTTATAGGCCTCAAAATCGGCTTCTAGGGCCTCAACACGGGCCCTCAGGGACGCTAGTTTGGCCTTTATAGCCTGGCTCGCCGTGATCTTATCTAGCAAATAGCCATATGAGGGGCCCTCATGAAGCACTTTGGCCTCGATGTCCTCTGTGGCAAACTCGGCCAATTTGAGGTAATTTGCCGAATTAAAGCCAATAAAGCCCTGGGCCTGCATAAATTCATGGGCCTCTGTGGCATCTTGGCATTTCTTGATGCCTGTGGTCATCGCGGAAAATACCTCTATGAATTTAACCACGTTTTTCTGGCGCAAGATCTCCAGGCGCTTGATAATCAATTGCCTGTCGATTCGCCGAGCATACATATCCCGGCGAATATGATACCAATTAGCCATAACTTCCTCGTAACTACCAAATTCGCGCACGTCTCCATTGGTGTCAAGGAAATTCAGTTGATCATCCATGAGCGTGTACAGATGAAAATAATCAACATAGCAATCAATTAACTGATCGCCAAAATTATTATTTATATACTCAATTGGGTCAAACCCGTTTTTAGGGGCGCTAAATACAACCTCTATCCTTATAGTGTCATCATTTGAGCTCGAGTGAATATCATCAAACACTTGATGCACTTTGTCATCAATAGTAACCTTCATCTTCTTTTTATTTAGCATATTTATGTATTTATCATACCATATACGCAATGGCAGTTCTGTGATGATAATTGACCTGTCTGTCAAATAATATCTACCAAATGAGGTCTTTTTGCCCTTGTAATAAGTAGAATAGCCATCATAATTACACTCACATAATTTCAGGGGCATGATATGCCTGGTCTTTATTATGCATTTGTCCCTTTTATCGATAAATATGAGTATTTTTAGCTTCTTAATTACTTCAAGGGCACAGCGCCCCCAGCATTTGATTTGCCACCCACAAGCCGGGGCCGAAATCGACTCTAAGATGGCCATGGGCAAAATTGGCACATAATATCTAGGCTCGATCTTATGGTTTTCTTCGACCTTATAATCAAGCAATTGGGCATCATCTGTTGGATATAGCAGATTTGTGAGCCCCTTATTCAATTTGGTATATACATACCTAGCAGCCGGGTTTTTGGCCCCACCATCACTTCTGGATGAGCCAGTACCACATGGCACCAAGAATGGTAACTGTTTACCACCGCCACTACATATAAACATGCATTTAAATATGGCTTTGACCAAAGGGGCATCGCCGTGGGCATATTCTGTAGTGGTTTGTACAATGGCCTGTAGATTGGCCACTTTTACCTCTTTGTTATTTCGGGCCCATATCTTGAGGCCCGTAAACAGGATTTTCCGGTTCACGGAAACCAGGCCATCAATGGCCGAGGGTATAGACCTTTCTAGCCTATATTTTTGATGCGCCCCCAATTCATACCATACATGATCAGAGACACACACTTTATGTGTGCTTAATTGTCTATCTAACAGCCTATATGGAATCTGTTCCTGGGGCCGGCGTAAAAACTCTTTACGGGGCTCACTATTAGGGCCGAAGAAATCATTAAAGACCTTCTGGGCCCTTTTATCATATTTATATACGAAGAGCTTCTTGTCAAAGTCTTTGAATAATCTCTGGGCCTCCAGCTTTGTATTGCCAGCTAGCCCTTTGAGGTATTTAACCTCATAATTTTTATTCTCATCGGGATTATCAGCGGCCCATTTTTGATACTGGAACATGTGTTGGAACTCGATGAAGGCCCCCGTTTTCTTCTTTGGATAAAGCCTAATAATTGGGGTCTCAAACCGCCTGATAAAGCCATAATTGAATAAGTTGGGCCAAAAGGTCACAAATATATTCAATATAAGGCTAAATATGAGGCCTTTTCCATCGTGGTCTTGATCAACACAACAGACTATAGCATCATACCTTAACTCGCTTATTTGGCGGTCGTAATCAGGGTCACTCTTGCTATATGAATAATTAATATTCAGGCCCGTCATATTAAGAAAGTTCGTGAAGAACTTGTTATCTAGAAGCTTTTGCTTCAATGTGATTACTTTCTCTGCATCAAAATATGCATTGAGTTCATCGGGGCCAAAATTTATATCATTGGCGTATTCTTGGTCAAAATTGGCCCCTTCACCATCAAGGCTTGCATCGAGGCCCTCATATGAGTTATTTTCGCCCTCAAAGTCTATTTTGACGCGCCTACCAGAAATGCTCTCGATGTACCATTTCTTGATATTAGCTATAACACCCCCAAGGGTGATTGCCCCCACATAACTGGGGTCATAATTATATTTGCCTGTCTTTGTGTCTCTGTAAGAATAGCCATTTACACAGAATTTGAGACTAGAAAGGCCCTCTGGGACCAATAAGTAACAGGCCTTGGCGCGCTTTTTCTTGGTGGCGCCTGCCATTTTGGCATCATAAATATCAGGCCCATTAACGATTTTCACATATTTATTAGGCTTGGCTTTTTTTGCCGGGTTCATCTCTGCTTTAACCAGGGCCGCCACTTTTTTTGCTGGGGCCTCAAGGGCTTCTTCTAGCTTAAACCCACGCAAATAAGCCAATGGAATGCCTGTGGCATTGTCTTTCCTTTGGCTGTCCCATATTTCACCGGGCACCAAATAATTACCGAATATAAACAAATTATTGTATATATAGGCCTTTTGGAGCCGCGTGATGGCATCACCAAATTCCTGCTTTAGCAAGTGTTTGACTTTCCCATGGATTATCTCTATTATCTTATCTGTATGTTTACCAGATTGGCAAACTATACCGTTTATATTAGTTAATTGGGGGGCGAATCCATTTATTGTTTTATTATGGGGCCCGATAATTAAGACTATGTTCCATAAGTAATCACTATTTTGGGTGCTTTTAAGATTAATCTCGAAAACACTCATGTCGGGCGGAAATGCCCCACAAAGGCCCTTAAAGGTATTTACGGGCACCTTTTGGTCATTGTAGTACATTTTGCACCGCCCGCCGATCCAACCAATGAATATGCTGGCCATGTAAACCCGCGTTTTAATTAGGCGCTCTATAGTGCCCTTATTGTCTTCAAAGTCTGTTTTAAAGAGCCCAGTATAATCTGGCATGAATGTGATTTTGGTGTAGGGCCTTTTTGGGGCGATTTTGTATAATTTTGGCTCAGAGGCATTAGAAAGCCCTTGCCAGGCCTGTGAGTATTCATAATAAGCATCAAAAAGTTCGGCGGTCTTTACATTTAACCCACGGGCCAGCGCCCTCTTGTATTTCTCGTAGCTAATTGATACTCCTTTTGGTGAATAATAATGGGCCACGAAACGCTTGTGCACGGTTTTTAGTTTGAAATAAAGGGAATGGCTGTTGGTTAATTTAATACCTATGCCATTTGTGCCCCCAATGGTCATTGTGGCCGACTTTTTGACATTTGTACCATTATATCCTTCACTGAAGAACACTTCTGGCAAATATTTGCCCGCTTCACTATGGAACTCAATGGGCACACCTTGGCCGCTGTTATATATGCTTATCTCACCAGTCTCCACATTAAAAGTCACTCGAATCATGCTCACTTGGAACTCCTTATCTGAGGCCCCTTTCATGCGTATAGCATGATCTAGGGCATTCACAAGGGCCTCATCAACGGCCTTCATTAGGGCAGACGAATATTCCAGGTCCTCGGCCGTCATCTTACCCTCATCGTCAATTATAAACTGAGTATATATATTAGGTTCTCTTGAGCCCGAATGCATATTCTTCTCAGTGATAGACTGCTCGAAAGACCCCAGAGGGTGCTTATCTGCTACATCTGAGGTCGAGGCAAGCTTTACAGGCTGTTTAGAGGTCATACTGAAAGATTATTGATTATCTTGGCAGGCTTTCAATTTTAATATGGAAAAGGTATCCTTTTAATCAGTGAGTTTAAATTCTTTATATTAAAATGTGAGTAGGGCGCTTTTGGCTTAGCCTCTACACGCCAATGGGAGTCGGAGCTTTATTGGGAAATTGATGAAGACTATGAAGAAGACGACTTGCCCTCTTTTTTCCTTGACCCTTTTCCTCGCTTGGCAACCCACCCCACTATCTCCTTAGAAAAAAAGAGCCAGATCTCTACAAGCTCGTTCAATTAAAACAACCTTTAGAGATATAGCATTTATTAACCTTGATGTTGGCCTTTATTGCGGCTTCAAACATACCACTACCCTTAAAATATCTATTTGGGCACCTTTGAGCTCTTTAAGGCGCAAATTATAGGCCGGCAAATAACTTATTTCACCATATAAGTATAATTCACGCAAATTGGGGCATTTTTCAACCATTTTTGCACTGGCATTGTTTATAATTGCCAGGGTCACTTTGGGCATTTTTTTGCACATAATCACGTTTATATTGCCCCTTATTGATAGTGAATCAATATTATAATCAACCAGTGGCAACTCAATGCTGACATCGAGCCCGCCATAATATGAAATTATCAAGCTTGAGGGCCTATATTCAATGATGACACCTTTTTTTGTGTATAAATTAGTTCATGGTCTGAGATGTTAAGACTAAATACGTCGCTCACAGCACTTTCATCACAGTCGTTTATTGTGGTTCGTATATAATTCATGATACGTGCTTCTTGTGCGGTAGAATGGATCATAATTAAGTTACCAAATTACTGATGTGTTTATTAAGGATATAAACACTTCAATTTTTATATATTGACCAATGGCCGGCAAATACCCCTGTTCACTCGTATATGGGGCTTGTCCATTGGCCAGTTTAACCATGCTCCTGGTCCGGTTCTTCACCTAGGAGAATATGCCAACACCCGCCATTTATTTTATATTTCAGCATATTTTTTTTGGCGCCCCAAGTATACAGATGTCATACTTTTTCATCCCTGACGTTTTACAGGGCCCTGAGAGTGCCACAAATAATGGCCTGGCCCGTTATAATGGCACCACAGGAGGCACAATCAAGAATAGTGGGATTACTGTGGATGACACGAATAATTTGACCGGGGCGTCTTCCTTGAGTGCAACAGGGAACATCACATCGGCCGGAGGCATAGTTAGTGGCTCCAGATTAACTGATGGCACAGCCACTATAGAATTTGGCATAACCACCACACCAACACTGTCTACTGGTTCAATAACTAATTCTGGGGCCGGTATCGCGCTTAATAGCAAGAATTTAACGGGCGTAGGTACAATTGGCGCTGGGGCCGTTACATCTACTGGGACGGTTACTGGAGGTACTTTAACTGATGGTACTGCATCTTTAACTGGTGGGAATTTAACGGGCGCTGGGACAGTTACTGGAGGTACTTTAACTGATGGTACTGCATCTTTAACTGGTGGGAATTTAACGGGCGCTGGGACCGTTACTGGAGGTACTTTAACTGATGGTACTGCATCTTTAACTGGTGGGAATTTAACGGGCGCTGGGACGGTCACTGCCACTGGGACAGTTACTGGAGGCACTTTAACTGATGGCACTGCATCTTTAACTGGTGGGAATTTAACGGGCGCTGGGACCGTTACTGCCACTGGGACGGTCACTGGAGGCACCTTAACTGATGGCACTGCATCTTTAACTGGTGGGAATTTAACGGGTATAAACAATTTAACCGCAGACACAAGAATTACAGCAT
>Ga0307980_1000804_pt1 | contig 13832 bp, 11 predicted proteins | sample OrgLakmetage1060_FD_201817 | JGI IMG/M metagenome (GOLD analysis project Ga0307980, IMG submission 201817) | Saline water microbial communities from Organic Lake, Antarctica - #1060 | ecosystem: Environmental > Aquatic > Non-marine Saline and Alkaline > Saline | place: Antarctica: Organic Lake... | reverse complement strand
GCACTAGGAATATCATTTGGAGTAGGGGGACATCCACATGTAAATCAGTTCATTGGAGACATAAAAAAGAAGTTTAAAAAGGAAAATATTAAGGAACATTATGTTGACAATAGCGAAGAAGATATTGATCTTGAGATATAGTTGAAATAATGCTTGACTTCTTCTGACTTTTGACTATAATAGCGCTTACCTACTACGGATATCTTACAGATAAAAGTGGTAGTGTACATTGACAAATGCATACTACAAAAATCTGTATTTTTTCCGTATATGCAAGTATACGAAAAAGTTCAAAAGCAAGTAAGTAAAATAAATAATGTGGTTTTTAGATTTCCTAATAGGAAATCTAAGAGCATATGGTGGATGCCTAGACTTTAAGAGGCGATGAAGGACGTAGTTCAGCTGCGATAAGCTTCGGCGAGGTGCTAAACAACCTTTGACCCGGAGATTTCCGAATGGGGAAACCCGTCCGTTTAACGGTCACCATTGGACTTGATCCAATGGAGCGTACCCAGGGAAGTGAAACATCTCAGTACCTGGAGGAACAGAAAACAAGCTACCGTAAGGTAGAATATTTCCCTAATAGCGGCGAGCGAAAAGGAAAGAGCCCAAACCTACGATGTTTTACATTGTAGGGGTTGTAAGATAGAAATGTTGCATTTATGTAAGAGAAGTCAAAAATTGTTATGTTAGTGGAAAGTGTTGGAAAGCACTACTCCAAAGGGTAATAGTCCCGTACACGAAAACATGTCAACTTCTTTGTTTCTACTCTTGAGTAGCTCAGGACATGAATAGCCTGAGTGAATCCGTCAGTACTAACTGATAAGGCTAAATACTCTTAAAGATCGATAGTGAACTAGTACCGTGAGGGAAAGGTGAAAAGTAGCTCGGAAGAGCAGTGAAATAGATCTGAAACCATATGCTTACAAGCAGTCAGAGCGGGCATTTATGTCCGTCATGGCGTGCCTATTGAAGAATGAGCCAACGAGTTTGTCTGTGCGGCGTACAGCTAAGTCCCTTAGGGATGGAGCTTTAGGGAAACCGAGTGTGAATAGCGCGATAGTCGTATGGATAAGACCCGAAACTAAGTGAGCTTACCTTGAGCAGGGTGAAGTTTATGGAAACATAGATGGAGGCCCGAACCGGTAGGTCGTACAATTCCTTCGGATGACTTGAGGTAAGAAGTGAAAAGCTAATCGAACTTAGTAATAGCTGGTTCTCTCCGAAATAGCTTTAGGGTTAGCGTGTAGAGTTCCTCTTGGGGGTAGAGCACTGGAAAGTTTAAACAGGTCGAAAGACCGTTAAACTTATCAAACTCCGAATACCAAGAGTCAAGATCTATGCAGTTAGGCCATGGGGGCGAAGCTCCATTGGCCAAAAGGGAAACATCCCAGATCTCAAGCTAAGGTCCCAAAATCTAGATTAAGTGCACTTAAGGCTGTGAGGTTTCATTGACAGTGAGGAGGTTGGCTTAGAAGCAGCCATCCTTTAAAGATAGCGTAACAGCTCACTCACTCAGAGACCTTGCGCCGCAAATAATCGGGGCTAAAATCTAGTACCGAAGCTGAGGGTTCATGCTTTCTTCGGAAAGTGTGAGCGGTAGGAGAGTGTTCGTATCTGCGTTGAAGCAAAAGGGGTGACCCATTGTGGAGCGTTACGAAGTAAGAATGTTGGCACAAGTAACCACAAACGAGAGTGAGATTCTCTCGCGCCGAAAGACTAAGGTTTCCTTTGCAATGAAAATCAGCGAAGGGTTAGTCGGGCCTAAGGGGATGGCGACAGCCGCACCCGATGGACACATGGTTAATATTCCATGACTTTATTATGTTGCGATGGATTGACGGATGAAACAACTTTAAGCGCATTATTGGATTTGCGTTGACTGCACAAGAGTGGATATTTAGGAAAATCCGGATATCACATACACTCGCTGTAGGCAAAATTTTAACCTTCGGGAAGAGAGATTTAAAGGAAGAGCGTTCCGAGAAAATTTTCTAAGCATAAACATAATAGAACCGTACCATAAACCAACACAGGTAGTCAGGTCGAGAAGACCAAGGCGAACGAGTTAGAGGTCCTCAAGGAACTCGGCAAAAAAGCGACCGTAAGTTAGCGATAAGGTCTGCCTCGTGGGGCGCAAGCTCTGTGAGGCCGCAGCGAAAGTATCCCTGGCGACTGTTTATCAAAAACACAGCTCCCTGCAAACTCGTAAGAGGACGTATAGGGGGTGACACCTGACCAATGCCAGAAGGTTAAACACGGAGGGTCTTTAATTTTTAATTGAAGGCTGGGCTGTGTAAGCCCTGGTGAATGTCGGCCGTAACTATAACGGTCCTAAGGTAGCGAAATTCCTTGTCTGGTAAGTTCAGACGCGCACGAATGGTGTAACGACTGGGGAACTGTCTCGAGGACTTGCTCGGTGAAAATACAGTACCGGTGAAGATGCCGGTTACCCGCAGCTAGACGAAAAGACCCCAGAAGCTTTACTATAAGTTGGGATTGTCTATATGTGAGGACTGCGTAGAATAGATGGGAGGCTTTGAAGTGAACCTTTTGGGGTTCATGGAGCCGTCAGTGAAATACCATCCTTTCTTTATGTATAGACTAACCTCGTAGAAAACCTGCGAGGAACAGTTCCTGCTGGGTAGTTTTAGTGGGGCGCTATCCTCCTAAAGAGTAACGGAGGAGTCTATTAAGGTTCCCTAGGCGTGAATGGAAACCATGCCGATAGTATAATGGCATAAGGGAGCTTAACTGTGAGACGTACGTGTCAAACAGATGCGAAAGCAGAGCATAGTGAACCGAGGGTTGTCATTAGATGATGCCCGAGATTAACGGATAAAAGCTACTCTGGGGATAACAGGCTGGTATCGCCTAAGAGTTCATATCGACGGCGATGTTCGGCACCTCGATGTCGGCTCAACCTATCCTGGGGCTGAAGAAGGTCCCAAGGGTTTGGCTGTTCGCCAATTAAAAGGTTACGCGAGCTGGGTTCAGACCGTTCACATCCGGATCAAGTGTTAAGTGCATTTGATCGGGGTGTGATAATCTGAACCCCATCGAGACATACCAATATCGAAGACGAATACCAAAGAAGAGAATAAGTAACTGTTATCAAAAGTATATCTTTTTGTTGAAGCGGGAGATCAATGTTTACGGCGGCTTCCTAGGAGTAATTCTAGGAGGTTAAGATCGCTGAAATCGGGGAAACCCTCATTATATCAATGATATAAAGGGCAATCCCGAGAGAACCTCGTATTAATTTATGAGGACTTGTAGAGACTACATGCGATCAATCCTAACAAGTTGTTAGGATTAATGTATAGTCCATCCATTTAGTAATAAGTGAATAAGATGCGTAAGACAGGTTGGTCTCCTATCTGCTGTGGGCGTCGAATTTTGAAGAGATCTGCTCCTAGTACGAGAGGACCGGAGTGGACTGACCTCTGGTGTATCGGCTGTCGTGCCAACGGCATTGTCGAGTAGCTAAGTTGGGAATGGATAACTGCTGAAAGCATCTAAGCAGGAAGCCAACTCTAAGATTAGAATTCATTAAGGACCCTGAGAGACGATCAGGTTGATAGGCACTAGATGTAAGCGCAGCAATGTGTTTAGTCGAGGTGTACTAATTATCCAGATCCTATTAGGAAATCTGAAAACAACAATTTATTAAAAATTGCGAAAATTTTGTAGTATGCATGAGTCACCTGTTTTGGTGGTTTAGCGGAGAGGCCACACCCGGCCACATTCCGAACCCGGAAGTTAAGCTCTCTAGCGGCGATGATACTCCTTAGTGGGGAAAGTAGCTAACCGCCAGAACAGGTGACTTAATTGTCAAATATAAAAAATCTCATGTTAACTCATGAGATTTTTTATTTACCCAATAGTTTGGTATAATAGACGTATGAATAATAAAGAATTAACAGGGTTTTATACTCTAGTGAAAGAGTCGTTTGTACATTTTAGAAAGATTAAGAGTAACGTTTTTAAGGTATTTGGTCTTATGCTTTCTGGGATGCTTATATTCCAGTATATATTTGAATATAATAGTATTTCTGATAATTATTTAATGGATATAATACTATCACTGCTATATGTGGCATATATGGTATTTAGTCTTATATTAGTAATTGGTTTTACTGCTTCTTTAAAGAAAAAGAAGGAAGTGTCCTTAAGAAGAATTATTAAAAGAGGAAACAAATTATTGATACCTTCAATATGGGCATCAATGATAGTTCTTATGGTACAAATTGGTGGTTTCTCATTATTTATTATTCCTGGAATAATTCTATCAATTTATCTTGTGTTCTCTAGAATAGCAGTTATTATTGATTCTAAGAAAGGATTTGAGTCACTTCTGTACAGTTTTAACCTAGTTAGAGGGTACTGGTGGCCAATTTTTTCAAAATTTATTACTGCTATCCTTACTGTTACGGGCCTAATTATTCTATCATTCATGGGTCTATCATTGATATTCTCTCTGATATATATGATAATGCCTAATTTAATGCTTTACCTAGCTCTCACTGATTTCATTATTTCCCTGATAACAGTACTCTTTATTACTCCAATGTTCTTAATTTTCTTATATACTCTATATGAAGATTTAAAAACAAAAGATAGGGTTGAGGGTAAAATGAGATCCAAAGAAATTATTAATATAGCAGCCATAGTAGGTTCTATAATTACAATAATTTATTCTGTATTATTAATAATTTCTAATTAGTAACTTATGACCTGGGGACACCAAAGACAAATCTACATAATATCTGGGATTGCACTCATTATAATAGTGCCTATCATGGTTTTTCTAGCAGTTACCTTATACGAGGAGCCAACTTGTTTTGATGGTAAACAGAATGGAACTGAGAATGGAATAGATTGTGGAGGAGAATGTCAACTGGTATGTAGAAATAGCACAGTATCTATTTTCACTGTTTGGTCTAGGGTTTTTGCGGGAGAAAATGGAGTATCAGGATCTGCACTTCTAGAAAACAAAAACACTAGAGCAATAGCGGTAGATGTTCCTTACAAATTTTCTATTTTTAAAGGAGAGATAGAATTATCTAGCGTAGAAGGTCTAATTAATATACCTCCTAAAAAAAGAATTCCATTAATTATTGAAGGACTTGAAAAAGGTGTTCAAGAAGTTGATTATCATACATTAGAAATAGGGGAGCCAAGAGAGTGGGTATATGAGCAAGGAGAAAAGTCACCATTTCTTATATCACAACAAGTTATTGAAGAAAAAGATGGTCTACCAATAGTTTCTGCAAGAGTTAAAAATCTTACTTTTGATGAGGTTATACAGGATTCATACTTTGTAGTCTTTGTTTATGACGAGTTTGATACTGTTATAGGGCAAAGTACGACATATATTAAGGAATTAAAACCAGAAGAAACTAAAGATATAGCATTCACATGGAGAGAGAAGTTTGATAGTGAAGTTATAAGATTTGACGTATTTGAGTTAAATAAATAGAATTATGAGAAGAATTAAAGGTATATTTTCTCACATTGACCTGCCTGCATTATCAGCAGCAATAATTATTGTTATTCTTGGCTTAGTCACTATGAATAATTTTGGTGATGTTGCTAATTCATTCTTTAATAAACAACTAGTATGGCTTGGAGTATCAATTTTTGCACTATTTTCTATATCTTTTATTGATGTAAGGTTCCTCAGAAGAACTAGTGTTATTATTTGGATATACATGATAACGGTAGCAATATTGGTCTCTTTGTTTGTGTTTGGTTCTGTATTTCAGGGATCACAATCATGGTTTAATCTTGGATTCTTCGCCTTTCAACCAGCAGAATTATCAAAGCTAGTACTAGTATTATTATTAGCAAAGTACTTCTCAAAAAGACATGTAGAAATTAAACAGATTAGGCACATAATAGTTTCTGGTATATATGCTGGAATATTATTTTTACTTATTATGATGCAGCCCGACTTTGGATCTGCACTGATTATTTTCTCGATATGGTTCGGTATGGTTCTTTTCTCAGGTCTTTCAAAAAGACATTTCATATCTTTATTTGCTTCTGGAGTTGTTGTATTTATTATATTATGGAGTAGTGTTTTTGCTGACTATCAAAAAGATAGAATACTAACATTCTTAAATCCACTACAAGATCTTCAGGGTGCAGGGTATAATGCATATCAATCAACAGTATCTGTAGGATCAGGTATGATGTGGGGGAAGGGGGTTGGACAAGGAACACAATCAAGACTGTTATTCCTACCTGAGTATCAAACGGACTTTGTTTTTGCTGCATATGCAGAAGAATGGGGATTTATGGGGTCTATATTGCTATTTATTCTTTACTTACTTCTTATTTTTAGAATATTAAAAATAGCAATACATGGAGAATCTAATTTTGAAATATTATACTCTATTGGTTTCTCTATACTTATTATGACTCATGTTATTATCCATACGGGGATCAATGTTGGATTATTACCTGTTACAGGTATTACTATTCCATTTATGAGTTATGGAGGAACAAACCTTCTAATTCTATTCTCAGGATTAGGAATATTGTTTGCAATGAGGAAATATGAAAGACCTGTTCATCGAGATTATATCTCTAATGAATTTTTGGGGCCAAAATAGGATGTTTAAATATATAAAAGATAAAATAAATAAAGTTGATAAAAAAACAAAAATTGTATTTGGTATTTTTGCTTTCATTTTAATATTAGTAATGAGAGGTAATGTTGGTAATTATGGTACTCCTGAAGAATTACGATCTTACTTTGATGAAGCGGAAACAATACGAGATAGATTGAATCAAGTATTAGCCTCCGACAGAGTTATATCTCAATACGTTGGAATGATATCTATTGCAGATTATGGAATGATTGATATTCCAGAGGAGTTGATAGCATATTCAGGAAGAGATATAGGATTTACTAAAGACATAAAAGTTTTCAGTTGGTTTCCTATAGGTCTTCAAATGATAACTGTGCCATTTTATTGGATAGGGAAGTTGTTTAATATGAGTTTAGTATTCGCTCATTTTCCTGTGATTATAATTAGTTTTTTAAATTTAATACTTTTGTATAAGATATCAAGAAATATATTTAAACTCGATCAAAAAACAGGATTGTTAGTTTCATATGTTTATGGCTTTGCATCTGTCGCCTTAGTGTATTCAGTGATGTATATACCTCATCAAGTGTCAACATTCTTATTACTTTCATGTTTCTATCTAGCCTGGAAATTATTTGAAACATACTCTCTAAAAAAGAAAGTTTTGTTTATGTCTAGCATATGGTTATTATGGAGTACTTCATCATTCTTTGATTATCCTAATTGGGTAATTATTTCTCCTGTATTTTTATATATCTTCTGCAAAATTTTATCAAGAAATCAAAAGAAAAAAGAATTCCTAATATTGTTTATTACTTCTATTTTTGGGGTAATTGGTTTGTTTGGACAAGGCTTATATAATCATATTGTTTATGATAATTGGCAGCAAATGAGTAATACATTACCACAATATAATTGGAGAACACCTGAGAAATTGAATAAAGATATTGCTAACGTAGAGGAGGAGTCAGAGAGGAAAAATGAGATATCTTCTAGCTTAAGGGGTAGTAATTTAAAAAAAGGATTACATACTCTATTAATTAGTTTGGATAGGGGATTATTTGTATTTTCTCCAATGTTTATTTTGGCTCTTTTGGGGTATATTTACTTCATTAAAAAAAGGAATCATGAAAAGATATTTTTGCTCTATGTACCATTATTTACATTATTTATTTATGCAATATTTGGAGACGCTTGGGGCGGGTTTGCATATGGCGCAAGGTATCTTCTTCCTGTAATGGCAATGTTATCTATTTCTTTAGGACTAATATTTCACAGATTTAGAAATTTGTATTTTAGAACCCTCTTTATTCTGCTTGTTGTTTTTTCAGCCATTCAATCTGTAGCGGGGGTTATGAGTACAACTATTATTCCAAAAGGTAATAATACAATGATATATGGTATTAAGAATTACTATTTGTTAATGGAAAATGTTAGTGGTAATTTTTGGTATGAGGTATTTTTAGAAAGTTCTATTCCAGTAATCAGTATGTTTTCTATAGTTTTGATGCTTGTATTAAGTGGTCTACTGGTTATTTTAAAAGATTAGTTGTTTTTAGTTGATTGAGATATGTTCCATTCTGCCTTATCTGAAAAAAAGATAGTAGAATATATTTTTGAGTATATTAGTATTAAGATATATAAAAATGTGTGAATAGGATTAATGAAAAACATTTCTTTAAAAATTAATAACTTAATTTTTAAAGGTATTTTTCCATATTTTTTGATTGAATTCTCATCAAGTTCATGTCTAAAAGATTTTTTTAGTGATATAAATCTTGAGCTTTGTTTAACATGATCTTGTAGATTCTTTGGTAAATGAAATTTAATTTCAGAACTTTTAATTTCTTGTATTTTTCCACCCTGTTCCTTTGCTTTTATGTATAGAAAAAAATCTTCACCAATTTTATTTGGAATATTATTTTTTTGTAAGAAATATGTTCTGTAGGCAAGTGATCTACCAATTGCTTTTATATAATTATCTCCATTATTCCATTTATCAGATGAGTAAATCTTTGCCTTAATGCTAGTATTAAGTATTTTTTGTAAAAGATTTTTTGTACTATAAGGCTTTAATACTGGGGTTGTTATCAATATATCTTCATCATCTATGAAAGGTTTAGAAATGTTTTCTACTAAGTTTTCATCAGATATCACAATGTCACCATCTAATATTAGTGTAATATCAGATTGTGATAATTTGGATATTCTATTTAATTTATCAATTTTACTGGTTCTTTTTGAATCAGTAATGATTGTTAATTGACCTTTGTATTTATCATTTAATTTTTGGGATATTTTTAGTGAATTATGTCCAGAATATATAATAATAATTTTTTCGATGTATGAGATATGAGATTTTTGAAATAACATAGAATCAATTAAGTTAAAAATATTAGCTTCCTCATTATGTGCTGGTATTCCTATTGTTACAGATATTCTATTTTTCATATATTTAATAATTTACTTTCTAATATATTTGTCATATGTCCAATTTCAAATTGTTTAGCATATTCAATACTAGAAGATTGAATAGTAGTATATTCATTTTTTATTTCTAATATCTTAAGTACAAGATCTTTTGGATTATTAAATTCAAAAAGGTAACCATTAGTCCCATTTTCTATAGAATCTTTTAATCCAGAAACATTACTGGCAACACATGGAGTTCCACAAGCATTTGCTTCAATTATTGTTATTCCCCAACCTTCTTTTTTTGATGGTTGTATAAGTACATATGATTCCTGTAATAGTTCTATCTTTTCTTCTTCAGATATAAATCCTTTGAAATCAATATCTATTTTTTCAGAATACTCCTTTAGTTTTTCCAGGTTTGGACCAGTTCCTGCTATAACAAACTTTGCATTTGGGAATTGCTGTTTAATTTCAGGAATAGAATCAACAAAAGTCTCAATATTTTTTTGTTTAGTAACTCTTCCTAAATATGTAAAAATTGGATAATCTGGTTTTATTTTAGGATTATATTTATTAATATCTATAGTGTTGTGAATTAATTCAATATTTTTTTCTTTAAATCCCAAATCAATCACTTCTCTTTTTGTTGAAGGGGATACAACAAAAACTTTTTTGTTTCTGTATATAAATGACATTATATTTTTTTCAATAAAACAGGCAATAGTAGAAAGGGGGAGTATAAGATGATTTTTAAAAACATCTTGGTGCACATGGTGAATCAAAAGAGATATTTTTTTTCTAGAGAATAGTGGGGTAAAGAAAGGTACTCCATTCGCAGAGTCAATAATATGAGTACTGTGTTTTCTTTCATATATTATATACTGAAGAGGTAAAATAATATGTTTTGATATAAATCCACCTCTTCTTTTGATTTGTATTCCATCAATTATTTCATTTTTATTTTCTCCAGGAGCCCTACTTGTCAACCAGGTAACTCTCCAGCCTCTAGAAGATAATTCTCTTCCATAGTTCAGTAGGTACTCTTCAGAACCACCTGAATTAGGGTGCATAGGGTCTCTCCAGTTAAATATAACAAGTGATTTTTTCATTGTGTTTAGTATATCATTTGATAGTATTATGTGAATGAAGACTCTATCGATAATCATTCCTGCATATAATGAGGAGAATCATATAATTAGTACACTTGATCTTATTTTAAAAGAGGAAAAAAATAATCCTTTTGATCTTCTTGAGATTGTAGTTGTAGATGATGGATCAACAGACAATACTAATAATGTCGTTGATGAATACTCCTTAAGAGATGAGAGAATTAGATGTATAGATTATGGAGTTAATAAAGGAAAGGGAGCTGCTATAAAATATGGAATGGAAAATACATTAGGAGACTATAAAATATTTCTTGATGCTGATGGTTCAACACACATAGATAGTGTTAATGATTTATTAATTGATATGTTTAAGAATGAGTATGACATCTTGATTGGATCAAGAGCAAAAGAAATGGGAGGAAAAATTCTTGTCAGACAGTCTAAAAAAAGATCACAACTAGGTGGTGTTGGGGTCATATTAGTAAAAAGACTACTTTCTATGCCTATTATGGATACTCAGTGTGGTTGTAAAATATTTAAAAAAAATATTGCTGCTGATATTTTTTATGATTTAAAGATTAAAGGTTGGATGTTTGATTGTGAAATTTTATATAAAGCATATAAGAATGGTTATATAATTAAGGAAAAAGGGGTTAAGTGGTCACATGAAGGAGATAGTAAGGTTAATTTAATCTCATACTTCAAGAGTTTTATCGATTTGATAAGAATAAAGATTAACAATTTGTAAATATATCAATTTATTTACTTTATTGTTACAATCACATAATGAAAATTCGTTTAACAGCAGTAGCTATTTTATTAATCCTGGTTTTAGGAGGTTGGTTTGTGTACAGTTCAGAAAAAGAAGGAAGTAATTATAATTTTAAATATGGACTCGATCTACAAGGAGGAACGCATCTAATGTATCGTGCTGATGTTTCTGGAATAGTAGATGGAGATATAAATGGAGCATTGGATTCTTTAAAAGAAACAATAGAAAGAAGAATTAATATATTCGGAGTATCTGAACCTCTTGTACAGACCGAAGTAGGAGGAAGATTAGAGACTGATAAGTATAGATTAATTGTTGAGCTTCCTGGTGTTACTGACACAACAGAAGCAATTAGATTAATTGGACAAACACCACTCCTAGAATTTAGACTATTAGATAGTAATAAGTCTTTAGAATTATTAGAACTAGAACAATCTGGAGAAAAAACTATTGATGAATTATTATTGGATGTACCAATTAATGATTTATATGTTCCAACAGGATTGACTGGTGGGCTTTTGGAGAGGGCACAACTACAGTTTGTGCCGCCAACAAACGAACCTGTTGTTAGTTTGAGTTTTAACTCAGAAGGAAGAGAGTTATTCTCAGAAATAACAAAAAATAATATTGGGGAAATATTAGCTATCTTTCTAGATGGTACACCCGTATCAACTCCTGTTATAAATAGTCATATTGCAGATGGAAAAGCACAAATTTCTGGTGCTTTCTCTCCAGAAGAAGCTAGGCTTTTGGTTAGAGATTTGAACTTTGGTGCTTTACCTGTTCCAATTGAATTAATCGAGACACAAACGGTTGGACCCACTCTTGGAAAGGAGACTTTGAATAAGGGAGCTTATGCTTTAGTTATTGGATTCACATTGATAACAATATTTCTTGCTATTTGGTATAGACTACCAGGATTAATAGCAGGAGTATCACTAATCGGATATTTAATTATTATGTTAATGTTATTTAAATTAATTCCTGTGACACTTACTTCATCTGGTATAGCAGGCCTAATACTTTCTCTTGGAATGGCTGTTGACGCTAATGTTCTTATTTTTGAAAGAATGAGAGAGGAATTAAGGGGCGGAGCGAGTCCTTATAATGCAATTAATACTGGAGTAAAAAGAGCATGGTCATCAATAAGGGATGGTAACTTATCTTCTCTAATATCAGCAGTAATTTTATATTGGTTTGCAGGAGCCGCAATCGTAAAAGGATTTGCTCTAGTATTTGCAATAGGTGTTATTGTAAGCATGTTCACTGCAATATTTGTAACAAAAACGTTTGCACTAGCTGTTTCTCCAAATAGAAAAGGTAAGATGAAATGGTTGTTTAATAGTGGTTTTAGTAATAAGAATAAATAATATGTGGATAATAAATAATAGAAAAATATTTTATACATTCTCAAGTATTCTTGTTGCAGTTATAATAGGATTGCTATTTACATGGGGGATTAAGTTCGGAATTGATTTTACTGGGGGTTCACTTATTGAATTGTCATTTCAAGAAGAAGTTCCTACTCATGAAGAATTAAACACAAAACTAGATAATTATGAATTTATTTCTGGATATTCACTTAGATCTTCAGGGGATAGTAGTGAAATATTAAGATCTAAAGAGATTACTGATGAACAAAAGAATACAATTGTTTCAGGGCTACAGGAGAGCTATTCTGTGACAGAATCTAGGTTTAGTAATATTGGTCCATCATTAGGTAATGAGCTTAAAACAAAGGCAGTTTTCGCCGTTCTATTGGCACTACTCCTTATTGTTTTGTTTATTGCGTACTCATTTAGACATGTTTCTAAGCCTATTTCTTCATGGAAGTATGGTGGTATTACTGTTGTCGCTTTCCTTCATGATTTAATAATTCCATTAGGAGTATTTTCTATCATGGGTCAGTTTGCAGGGTTGGAGGTAGACTCTCTATTTATTACTGCGTTACTTGTAATTCTTGGATATTCAATAAATGATACTATTGTTGTATTTGATCGTATCCGTGAAAATCTAGCAGAAGTACCAGATGATCTTAAAGAAAAGAAATTTAATAATGTCGTAGGTAAGAGTATTAATGAGACAATATCAAGGTCAATCAACACATCATTTACTACATTACTTGCCCTCACTGCACTATATATCTTTGGTGGGGCAGTTACTCAGGCATTTTCATTAGCACTGATTGCAGGAGTGCTTGCCGGAACATATTCATCAATCTTCCTTGCTAGTCCATTGTTGGTTAGTTTGAATAATATGAGTAAAAAATAGTAATATATAAAGATTTTATAAGAAAAAAGAGATCAATTGATCTCTTTTTTCTTTGTTAAATTAGTATTCTGTGGTGTCAATAGCCTTGTTCCAAAAAACACTAAAGGATACAAATAAGTTTTAAAACACTTTCTTTAGAAGAGGTCTAACGATTGATGCCTTGTTAAGAATCTTAGATAATATTTCTCCTGGTGCTGATATTCCTCAAGAAGGAAAAGATGCATTTTGTGGATTAAAAAAACTATAGATATTAAAAACTTAACATTTAGATACGATAACCAATCTGTATTTAAGAATTTTAATGCCCAAATACAAGTAGGGGAAATTAGTATGATAACTGGACTAAATGGTTCAGGTAAAACTACGTTAGTAAACCTATTAACCAGGATACAAAATCCTCCTAGAAACTCAATATTTTTTGATGATACTGACATTTTAGATTTTGATATTCAAACGTTACGTAAAAGATTTTCTTATGTTTCTCAAGATATAAAATTCTTTTATGGGACTCTCAAGGAAAATCTTGCTTATTCGGATTCATATTCAGATGAAAGTATATTTAAAATACTAGAAAAAGTAGGACTTAGAGACTATGTTATGAAACTTCCAGAAGGGCTTGAAACTATGATGGGGAATGAAGGGTTACAATTTTCAGGAGGACAAAGG
>Ga0307980_1000798_pt1 | contig 13887 bp, 10 predicted proteins | sample OrgLakmetage1060_FD_201817 | JGI IMG/M metagenome (GOLD analysis project Ga0307980, IMG submission 201817) | Saline water microbial communities from Organic Lake, Antarctica - #1060 | ecosystem: Environmental > Aquatic > Non-marine Saline and Alkaline > Saline | place: Antarctica: Organic Lake... | reverse complement strand
ACAATCGGGAGCACCGCGCCACCCGCCGCAAGCCCGCAGCGATGCTGCTGGAGGAAACACTCCGGCTGCACCGTATTCCCGACATCCCCCACACGGTCGCGTTTGGTCTGTCTCGCAGCGTCCCCGAGAACACCCCGATGATCACCTTCGAGAACGGTCAGTACTCGGTGCCGTCGTCGTTGCTTGGGTCGCGAGTGTTTGTGCGCAGCCACGGCCTCGGCAGTGACGAACGCATCGTCGTCATGCATCAGGGTGCTGACGGGCCGGTGGAAGTGGCCCGGCATGCTCGCGGCCGGCCGGGCAGCCCCATGATTGACGACACGCATTTTCCTGACCATGCGCCCAAGATCCCGGGTGATTACGTGGTGAAAGCTCGCAACGCCGCCGAAGGGGAGTTCTTGAGCATTGGTGAGGGAGCGCGCGCTTGGCTGCGAGAAGCTGCCAGTGTCGCCACGGTGCGTCTGAAGCAGAAAATGGCTGAAACGGTCGCGTTGGCCAAAATCGCTGGGCAGGCCGATGTTGATCAGGCGTTGGGCACGGCGGCCATTCACGGCCGGTTCGCGCACAAGGACCTCGCCTCTATCCTCAGCGCTGCCTTCCTGGACGCTGCGGGCCTGCGCACCAGCACCCACACCGCCAGCGAAACCCGGTCTCTGACCCAGGGCACCAGCGGGTGGGCAACGATCGGCCAACCAGCAGCCAACACCACTCCGAGCGCGACTCCGAGCGCTACTCCGAGCGCGACTGACATTGCCACGGCACACGAGCGGGAGGAGTGCGCATGAGTCCTGTCCCTAACGCTGCGCCGCCGCTGCCACGGGATTTGGAAGCGTTGATGCGGCAGCTGAAGATGCCCTACGCTCGCGCTCTGGCACCGAAGCTACTTATCACCGCCCGCACCCAACGTTGGGAACCGGCCGAGGTCTCAAGGCCCTCCTCGTTGAGGAAGTCACCGGCCGGGCCCGGTCTCTGCTCGCCACCCGGCGCAAAGCCGCCGGGTTCCCGACGGGGAAAACGTTTGACACCTGGGATCCCACCGCGTTGTCTATTCCCCTGCCCACACAGCAGGCGTTGCGCACGTTGGAATGGATACACCGGAAGGAGAACGTGGTCGTTTGCGGGCCATCCGGCACGGGGAAAACGTTCTTCCTTGAGGCCCTCGGCCAGCAGGTCGTCGAAGCCGGGATGCGCGTGGCGTGGTTTCGCCTCGAAGACCTCGGTGCGTTGATGCGCGCCCACCGCTCTGATGACAGCGTCACTCGCGTCGTCACCAGAATCCTCCGCGCCGACCTCATCGTCATCGATGACATAGGGCTGCTCGCCGTGGGGACAGACGCGGCCGAGGGACTCTATCGCCTCGTGGACGCCGCTTTCGAAAAACGATCCATCTCGATCAGTTCGAATCTGCACCCCGCCGGTTTTGACGAGCTCATGCCCAAAACACTCGCAACAGCGACCGTTGACCGGCTACTTCACCACGCTCATGTCTGCCCAACCTCCGGCGACTCCCTCCGCCTCACGCAGGCCCTCGCCGGGAAGGGTGTGATCCCGATGAGTTGTCGCTACTGCTGAGCATGTCCAACGCCGCCGAATCCTGGTGGGCAGATCTGTTGGCCATGAGCGGGCATTTCTCGTGGCCGCCAGTGGGCCGTTCCTCGTGGCCCTTGACAGCCCAGCCAGCCGGGTCCACCTGGAAATCATCGACTAGGTTGATCTAGCGACCCCCACCTGAGTCCACTGGTACAACACTAAACTTCTCCACGGATACCTCGGCGGCGCTAAGCCGGCAGAGTTCAAGGCAACCTCCTACGCTGAGAATCTTCAGGCTCAACTCCTGACAGAAGGCAAAACAACGAAGCCTCCATAAAACACAAGGACGTTCAGATGCCATATCGTCTATAAATTTTTTTGACCTACGGGTGGCCCATTCGAAGCAGACATGCTGTGAGACCCGCACCATCACTCTCAACAGTCACGATGCTCCCCCTCCGGCGAAAACAATCTATATCGGAACTGTAGTTAGCGGGCTATAGACCCTGCAAATCTCCTTGAATTCTTCCCTGCCAGAAATCCATCCACAGAGCCTCACTCCCAAACCCCTCGGCAAACTGCCGGTACTTGGCCTCGAGGTCCGCTTCGGTAAACGACTTCAAATCTCCATAATCATCAACTAACCAAATGGGCAAGCCAGCCGATTGATAATATTCAGTCATGTGTGACCTCAGCACAATTGGCACACACCCTAGGTACATGGCCTCCCATGTCCTGTGGGTGTCCAATCCGTTGCCGGGTGGGCTGGCGCAAAAAGCAAAATGAGATAGAGCTTTTCTATGTTGCTTGGGGCTCAGTTTTGACAGCCGACGCGCCGTGGTTAGGGTGACCATGGAGTTGGCACACCTCATTCTTTGTTCTTCATTTGTATCGATGTTGAACCCCCACATGATTTGCCACATTCGGTCGTGAGACTTTCTCCTCGCATTCTTGAACGGGAGAATTCGACCGTGATTGGACCTCCACGCGTTTTCGATCCCAATAGGCAGCGGCTCCACCCCGGAAACTGCGTTGGTCAGGTTCTGCGCAAAGATTCTTCGTATATTTGGATTCAGGGAGAGTTGAAAAACTTCCGAAGGCGGCGGGAGGTCAGAATTTCCAAGCAACAGCACGATCGGTTTGCGCAGATGCCGCAAGACGGCCTCATTAAGCGAAGTTAATTCATTTGTTCGGCAGAAGATCACGCTTCCAGCCTTGACCTGCTCGGGCCGCAATCTTTCTCTTCCCGGTTCCCAAACGTGGTCCGCGAAATTTCGAAAAGTATCGCCGCTAATGAACGGCCAGCTCGGCGGCCGGAGACCCAAAAATGAGTTCAGCCGGGCGGCCAGCACCGTGAGAATGAGGGACGGCTTCTTCATGCTACGTTGCAGACGCCCGGCACCGCGGAACGTCAGCTGTGTGAATCGTGTTCCAGGCAAAACGGCTTTGAGCTTCGAATTTGCAATTTCGAAAAGCCGATACAGAGCACCAGGATCGGAATGCAGCCACTTGTGGACCTTAGAATGAATATGCAAATTGTAGACCTGAGTTTCACCTCCTGCATCAGGGTCTCGAACCCAAAGACTTCTTTCGTCGGGGTCGTACCGGAAACGGATACCCCCCAAAAAACCGCTCGAAAGCGTTGCGCCCCCCTGGGGGTAGGAATACTTTGTTGTGGGGCGCTCGCTGACCGGTAAATTTCTGGGATCCCGTCCCCCTACCCAGAGCCCCAGCTCAGCGGCATCAACCACCCCACCCAGATTCCCTATCCTTTTGTTGTTTTGAATGTCACCATCGAGTCGTGTCGAGTCCGAAAGAGTCGGAAGCTCAAAAAAATCCCCGGCGCCTCGAGCCCATCGAGCCAACAAGACCATTTCGTTTGCAAATCCTTCCCCGCTCCCAGCCGTCTCGATTAAATCCCGGAAGGCAAGCTTGGAATTGCAATAAAAAACAGAGGCTACACCCTTCTCTGCGTTGTGAAGGGGGAAAAAAACCCCTTGATTGTTGCCAGCCTCGAGTCTTTCAACCAACATATCTGTCCTAAAAAGCAGTTGGTCCAGCTCCGCGTGGAAAATTGAATCTAACTTCGCGTAACTCATAAACTGCTCGAGAACAAATAGCCGTTCGAGAGTCTTCAACCAAAAGCCCCCACGAAAATCAGTATCTAAACTTATTCTGCGCCCGGCTGTTTCAAACTCTCTCGGGTCGTAAAAGTCCTCAATCGGAGCAAAATCTATGCCCTCCCTTCGGGCCGCGCGAAAAAGTCGAGCGTTTCCCAGCAACGTAACTTCTAAACCGCTAGTCTTGGAGGCAAGCTTTGCCGAAGCAGAGACATACTTTGGGAGAGAGGATCCAAGGAAAACGAAGAGCACTTTGGTCAATTTTATTAGTCCTCACTACCTACATCCCGGTTTCTTATAGTAGCCCAGGAACAATTCCATTCTCTGCAACCGGCGTCCACGCTTCCAAAGTTCCTCGAAATTTAGTGTCAAGGGCTACTAGAATTGCCCGCTGACTGCCAGGAAAACTAACCATTCATGGCCAACAGATCTGTCCACCAGGATTCGGCGGCTTTAGCCATGCTCAGCAGTGGCGTCAACTCATCGGTCAGCCCACCAAAACGCCGTACAGCACGCGTTTCTATCTTTAAGAGCGACGAGACAGAAACACCCGCACCTAGTATGTGAATCCAGGATTTGACTTTTGCGATCCAATGTCTGAAGCAATTGCCCCTCTGTGAGCGCCACCCCTCACCAAAAAAACGCCGAAAATGGGAAAATTCGACGCGCCAGCGCAGACGCCCCGACCGCCTCTTCTTGCAGACTCAAGAAGCGTTCCTCGAACCTAGCCACCTGTTCCGAGCGGTCGATTTTTAGGTAATACGCGCGCAGATAATTCATACAGGCTTCGCTTGACTCGTTTGAAACTAGGTCGGAGTGGTGAGGGCTCTTGAGAATTTCAATTCGACCGACTCCACGGATGGATAACCGCACCCACTCAATGGGAATCGCGCCGGCTCCAAATATTCTGTGCCAAGCAAATCGCGCTTCCCACACACCCGCAATGGAGACGCTGGTTGTTGAACCACGAACCGCCCTGGGTTTCTCAGAGTTGGTCTAGTGGAATTGCGGTGCCAACTCGACCAAGAGCTTTTCGCTGGAGGGTGCTCGACTTGCCAGGAACGGGACAGCTCGTAAGGCACGTCGCCGAGGGTCTTGATCTCAGCCCGCAAAATGTATACAACTGGCGAAGACGATAAGCCATCTACCAGGGTGCCCAACGGGATTGACAACTTTGCCGCATGCTGAACTTGCCGCATTCGTTTTCTGGTTCGCGGACGAGGCACTTGAGGTGAGGTACCTAACCCACCAGGGTTTACCGGGCTAGCCACAAGACGACCTTGGGGTACCTCCCCGTGCAACGATCGTGCGCGCTACTGGGCGCGTTAGAGAACGTTGCCTGAATCCGGGACCGAACGCACCCAAGGGTCGGGATTGCGAGTGGGCCGATCCCACATCGAGCTAGCGATGTCTCGCGCTGGCCTTCAGGGAATTCCAGGCAAGCGGGGTGCCGGTAGAACACGCCACGAGGCGGCTAAGCCTGGTGATCTGTTGAAACGACAATGTGCGAGGGCACACCCCAACCAGCTCTGGGTTACCGATGTCACAAAGCCCTGCACGACTTGGATTCCAGCCATCATCGCAACAGCGGGGCCTGGCGTTTTCCCCGAGCCTCGCCGGCCCCTGCCCGTCGCCGAGAGCAGGTTCTGGACCGACTGGGGCCTCCACGCAGTCCTTGGTGACATGCCCCCACCCGTTAGTTTCTGCCTCGCCCAGCACGAAGCCGATACCCATATTCGCAAGTTACTCCAGGGGCACCATCCCCCCGAGCATCAACGAGGGCGTTGGCCTTGTGAGCGTGAAGCATCTGAACCTCACTCACAGGGCCGACCAACCACCAGCAATACGCAGCCTTGGCATGGTCAAAACCTGACACCCACGATCTGGCGGAAATACCGCCAGATTGTTCACACCGCGCTAGCTCGCGGACTGGCGGGTAGATCATTCTGGGAAGCCACCAAGTTTCAGGGTCGCTTGAGACAAATATGCTGCAGCACGACGGGGTGCTTCGTTTTGTTGCTCCAGGAGTCGGTGGCAGCGTCGCAGTTGTCGCAGGTCTTCTGCTTGTTCTCTAGTTACCCCGTCACGGGCACCGTCTTCGATGTCTGCTTGGCGCAACCAGTTGGACAAGGTTGCCGGGGAAGCCCCAAAATCGGCCCCGATTGTGTTTCTTGGTTCTCTGCTGTCCCCGGCGACTTTTACTCCGTCACGGGGGAACCCTTGAGGGAACGCTCTCATGACAACATCCGTCCAGGAACGCCTTCCGGTATTCACATGTTAGATGGCACCAAAACCTGCACCACTCCAAAGCGATTCAATTGCACAGCTTTGTTCTCTTCGGGAGTTAGATCGGTAAATTAGTGGCTGCAGATAGACGCAAAGAAATCGGCTAAAAAGACTAGGGTTTTTGGAGCTATCTCGCCTCCCTAGCGACTCAAAGTTCTCCGCTCTCCCATAGGATTTAGGGATGAAGGAACCAATCATAGTTGTAGGCGCAGGATTGACTGGAGCCACCGTAGCCCGTGAACTCGCCGACTCCGGCTCCATAGTGGAAGTTTTCGAGAGTGATTCAGTTGTGGGCGGTAATTGCAAGGAGGGCGTGGTCTTAGGCCGGCAACTACATTTGCACGGCCCTCATCTTTTTCACACTAACGATGAGGGAATATGGGACTTTGTTCAGCGTTTTGGAACCTGGCGAAGTTACGAGCATCGTGTGGTGGCAGAGGTCGACGAACTATTTGTGCCTCTTCCCTCAACTTGAAGACCCTAGAAAAAACTGCCATCGGTAAAGATATTTCCGACCAGGACCTTATCGATTTTTGTAGTCCCACTGGCAAAACTACCGTGCTCAGATTGCTCAGTGCCGAGAATCCTAGAATACAGGCGCTCGGTTCATTCATTTTTAGGAACTTTTTTGAAGGATACTCGAAGAAACAATGGGGCAAGCATTTCAAAACCCTCGACGACTCTGTCCTTTCTAGAGTGCCCATTCGGGCATCATTCGACGATCGCTATTTCGACGACATTTTTCAAGCACTACCAGTCGATGGCTACTCCAAATTGATAAAAAATATGCTCGACCACCCTGAAATATCCGTCTCGACTGGGCGATTTTTTTCGAAGCTTGACCTCCGCCATTATGCGCAGCACACCGTTGTTTTTACCGGGGCAGTGGATGACCTCATTGCGCCCGAAGAAAACGGTCTTCCCTATCGGAGTTTATCTTTTCGTTACGCTCTCAAGTCCAAATCCGAACACGGACTAACCCACTTACAAACAAATTTTCCGAACCGTCACGAGTACACAAGAGTGACAAATTATTCACATGTCTACGGGACAGCAGATGGGTTGGATCTCCTGGTTTACGAGTACCCTACTGAATACTCAAAAAATAGGAATGAAAGATATTACCCAGTCCCTTCGAAATCCAACACTGTTCGGCACCAAGATTTTCTCAGACGTCTCACTGGACTTCACCCCGACATTTGGGTGGCTGGCAGACTCGGTGACTATAAGTATTACAACATGGATCAGGCAATTGCTCGTGGCAGAAAACTGGCGAAAGACATTCTCCAAAGGAAGACCGGCAGCGTCGCATGACCTGTTTTAGCTTCGCCGATCTGACCCTCCAATTTTGGCTTTTGTTTATGTGAGTTGTGGGATCGTGGAATCGAAGGGGGCACCACGTGCCTAGTCGATCTCCAACACAGTTCCACCGTAAAATGGCGGCCCGCATGCTCACCAGTGAAGCAGTGCTTTCCCTGAAAAATTTCGGATGCCATTTTGGCATAGTTTCCCCATCCAATAAAAGTCGGAATCAAAACCTGGGCAATTCAGGCTAGCCTCAGGGGGTTCGCCTAACAAGCCACACTCGATGAGGAGACGGCATGACAACTCGACACTGCCTCGGGTATAAAAACCGTCCCTCCAAGGAAAGAGAAAACTACACCACCCGACGTCACATAAACTGGAATTAACTGTCGATAATTGGTAACATGAGAAAGAGCAACCTTTCGGTAGGTGGAGGTGTTGACGACAACCACCTTGGAAATTGCAGTAGTTGCGTTCAGAATTTGGGCGGTTCAGGCAGTTCAGAACCAGAGATTAGGACAGTTTTGAATTTGGAGAGTTGGGCTAGGTCATTCTGGGGTAAATTAAGGTTCGGCTTTCCTTCGTTGGCTGGTTTTGTTAGGTCGGCTGGGTTCGACCATTCAAGGGAATCACCGACACCAAACGTCCGCCGGAGTTTCAAGGTGGATGTGCCTGAGCCTGTCCTCATGGGAAAATTACATTCTCGCGGATTTCGTGGGTTGAAGGCCGCGAGGCGAGCGCACCGAGTCGGAAATCTAGGCGGACCAGAAATTAAAATTTTTTCGGGGGCTTTTGTGAGCCCTAACAAGGATGCGTTCCTTGCTGAGTTTTGCCCTTGGGAAGGACAAGTCTATCGGCAAAGAAGCCCGCTTACCGGGGAGCAACAACTAGAGACGAAAGGTGGATTTTGGTTGAACTCTATGTTCAGATCTCCAGCTTGGAATCTGAGCTACTTCCATTGGCATCGTAATTTCCTCACCCACCTAGCCTTCTTGCTCGATCAGGGCTTCACCGATCTCCGAGTAGTAGTCGACGAGGAAATCCCTGACTACAAGGCAGCATCACTTCTAGCAGTTGGGCTCACTCCGTCGCAAATAGTGCCGTTTTCTGAGCTTCAAGGGTGTGTGGTCGAAAATCTCATCCAGGTCAGCGGGCTTGACCGCCAACCCGGCAGTCGAGCACACGATTTTGTTCGGCCTTCTGCTCTTCGTGATTTAGCAACTCGGGTGAAGGGCTCTTTTGACTTGAACCCTGACACGCGAGGTCTAAAAATATATTTGAGGCGAGGGGACGTCTCTGAGCGGAGGGTTCTGAATGAGGATGAAGTGGTCTCTTACCTCGAGAGCAATGGCGGCTATCAAGCCGTCGACCCTGGCGGTTTAACCTATGGGGGTCAGGTAAGGCTTTTTGCTAGTGCGAGTAGTGTCGTCGGAATGCACGGCGGCGCTCTCACTAACCTTCTGTTCTCGAGCGGGCCTAGTGTGCTGGAGTTCGGGGCCGCAGGACACGGGCTTCGTCCTGACTTTTTCCCATTTGCTCGGGCCTCCGGGGGGCACTCCGCCCTATTTGGGTTGCCGTCCACGAACCCAGGTAATGACGTAGTGATCCCCGAGAGTGTCCTGGAATGGTGGTTACGAAACTCGGAGTTGGATTCTAACTATGTTGTTGGTTGGCGGTCGCAGGAGGCAAGAAGTTGGTGACACAACTTGGACACCCGCTATTTCCCGGAACTCACGACGTTTCAGCGCCGAAGAGGGTCTTGTTGAAAAGGGTCTCGGAATGCTTTGTCCAAGATTTCCGGAAAGGCCCCTGCAGCATATTTCTTTCCCCCCACTACTATTTCGCCCAAGATGTTGCGCTTGGGCTGAATAACGAATCCTCTTCGACCTTTTATCGTCTCTACCGCCATGACCAGTTTGGGTTCAGTGCCCAAGACTCCCTTATCGATCTTGAATTTTTCCGCCAAAAAATCCTCGAGCCAGACTTCACGCTGCCGATTACTCTTACCCCCAGCTCGAGGGGAGTTTTAGACGGCCTGCACCGGCTGGCAATTCACGCCGCATATGGACATGAATTTGTTCCAACAAGAATTGGAGGCGAATAAGTAGACGGCGGAGAAGTCGGTGACGCGGCCTTCACCCTCTCGCCATTTGGCTAAGTATGTGCCTCTAACCCTGGGTTTCAGAGTGAAATGAGGCTAGCAAACCGGGGTTATAAGGCCGCCACCGCGAAGGGTGAGTGGCCTCCCCCTTGTGTAGGTTTGATCTGCTACAGGGTTTTCGGACAGTGGTTTCGGTTGATTTGTAATGCCGCTAACACTCGCGGTTGGTAAGAGTCGTCGGGGCGGCGCTAGCGAGGCGCTGAATACCGGCGCGAGTCGTCGTGAAAACCCTCGATGTACGTGATCACGTTCCGTTTGACCGATCACGTCCCACTGAATGGTGTGATTTCTGTTCTCCGCGCGGGGCAGTGGTTTCAGCTTACGCGGCGGTGAGTTTGGGGATGAGGTTCACCTCCTAGACAGCCTCGGTGGTGGCGTTCATGACTTTCAGCTCCAGCATCGAGGCTCTGGAGAAGTAGCGTCGGTCGCCGGCTTCCCATTCGTCGTACTGCTCGATCAGAACAGAGCCTGCCAGGCGCAGCACGGCGGCCACACAACCCTAATTCGCTATACGCTGATTTCATGACTCCAGAACCCCCACAGCTCAAGTACGGCACGGACGCCCTTGAAGCCTCTAAGGAAATCCGACACCAGTCCGGAATCAACAGTTTTGACATCGCCCTGACCCTCGGCAGCGGTTGGGCTAGAGCGGCGGAGCTAATCGGAGAAACGGTGTCCGAAATCGATGTCGGTGAGGTTCCTGGTTTCTCAGCTTCAGGCGTTCCCGGTCACACGGGGATCATTAAGTCCATTGCTTTGCCAAACGGCAAGCATGCACTTGTTATTGGGGCACGCACCCACTTTTATGAAGACAAAGGTGTCCGGGCAGTCGTGCATTCGGTTCGGACTGCTGCAGCGTGTGGTGCGAAGGTGATGGTATTAACCAATGGTGCTGGGGGCATCAAGGATGCATGGACTCCGGGAACACCGGTGTTGATTTCTGACCACATTAACATGACCTCAAGTTCACCCTTGGAGGGTGCCACGTTTATTGACCTGACGAATCTGTATTCCAAACGGCTGCGCGATATTGCACGAAGCGTGAACCCCGCGCTGGATGAAGGTGTCTATGTGCAATTCCGCGGGCCCCACTACGAAACCCCTGCAGAAGTCCAGATGGCAAAAACCATGGGTGGTCACATCGTGGGTATGTCCACAGCCCTTGAAGCCATCGCAGCACGAGAAGCGGGCATGGAAGTTTTGGGGCTTTCCCTGATCACCAACCTGGCTGCCGGTATTTCGCCACATCCTCTGAGCCACCAAGAGGTGATTGATTCAGGGAAAGCCGCAGAGCCGGCCATTAGCCGTCTGCTCGCAGACATTGTGGCAAAACTATGAGCAGTGGTGCCCCTAACTCTCTCGAACAGCGAGCAGACCGCTGGATTTCGCAAGACCCAGACCCTGTAACAAGCGCAGAGCTCCAAGCCCTGCTGATGCAGTCCCTCGAGGGTGACACGGCAGCTCGTGTCACCCTCGAGGAACTCTTTGAGGACCGTCTGCACTTTGGAACAGCAGGCATACGTGGGCCTCTTCGGCCGGGGCCTGCGGGAATGAACCGTGTGGTGATTGGTCAAACCACAGCAGGTCTCGCCCAGTACTTACTCGATACCGCTGGTAACTCCACACCCACGGATATCAGCGTGGTTATTGGCTGTGATGCCAGAACAAACTCTGAAGTTTTTGCCAGGGACACCGCTGAGGTTTTGTCGGGCTACGGCATTAGGGCCATTCTTTTGCCCTCTTTCCTTCCCACCCCTGTGCTGGCTTTTGCTGTTCGCCATCTCGGTGCAGATGCAGGGGTGATGGTCACGGCAAGCCACAACCCACCCCAAGACAACGGATACAAGGTATATCTGGGCAACGCCGACGAGGGGTCACAAATTGTTCCCCCTGTCGATGCCGAGATAGAGCACCACATCATCGCCGTGGCAGAGTCGCTCCCCTGGGCAGAGATCCCTCGTTCCACCGAGCATGTTTTATCTTCACCAGACACTGTGGTGTCTTCCTACATTGATCAGACCATCACTTCCGTTGCCCAGGGCGCCACCTCTGCTCCACACCCAAGCACAGCCACACCACTCTCTGTCGTCTACACCCCCATGCACGGCGTAGGAGCGGGGACATTCTTCGCCGCCGTGTCAGCGGCGGGATTCCCGCCTCTTCACGCCGTTTCAGAGCAGCTAGAACCGGACGCCTCCTTCCCCACGGTCGCATTTCCTAACCCTGAAGAAAAAGGTGCTCTGGATTTAGCTTTTGCTCTGGCTAGAGAAGTATCCGCTGATCTCGTTATTGCCCACGATCCTGATGCTGATCGTTTAGCCCTCGCGCTGCCCGATAGCGGCGCGGAGGCGGGTTATTCGTCCCTTACCGGCAATCAGGTTGGGGCCATCCTGGGGTGGCATGTGGCAGAGCGGGCTAAAGCCCTAGGCCAGCACGGTGTACTGGCAAACTCACTGGTGAGTTCGCCAGTGCTTGGTAAAATTGCGCTGCACTTTGGTCTCGACCACGAAGAAACCTTGACCGGGTTTAAGTATGTGTCTCGTGTCCCCGGCTTGCTCTTTGGTTTTGAGGAGGCCCTGGGGTATTTGGTCGACCCCCAGGTGGTGCGGGATAAGGACGGTATTTCTGCAGGTCTGATGGCTCTTGATCTTGCCTATTCACTTGCAGACGAGGGCGAGACCCTTGCGGACTATCTTCTCCAGATTGAAGCAGCCGTGGGCGGCTTCGCTTCTGGGCAAATTACTCTTCGCCTCGAGAGCTCCGGTAGTACGCCATCGGTGACGGACATTCTTCGTGCAACACCACCAGAAGTTCTGGGTGGTGTCGCTGTTTCGCACGTCGATGACTTTGAAAAAGGCGTGGGGGCTTTCCCGAAGGAAAATATCCTTCGCTACTACTTAGCCGATGGCTCCAGGGTGATTGTTCGCCCCAGCGGCACAGAGCCCAAAATGAAGATCTACCTCGACACTCAGGGCGCTACCAGTAAGGACGCTAGGGAGTCCCTGGTGGCTCTAGAAGTTGCGGTGCGAGAGTTGCTCGAAACTCTTTCCTAAAGGTCATAGGCCTCGACCAGGCGGTCGAGCAAAGCTTCTTTGTCTTCAAAGGACATGAACGCTGCCTGGGCAGCGTTTAGTTGGAAGTTCATCAAATCATCGAGGTCATACCCAAACGCTTCACAGAGCAGGCTGAGTTCTTTGGTGAGTGTGGTGGAGCTCATGAGGCGGTTATCCGTATTCACCGTGACCCCAAACCCCAAACGGTAGAGCGCATCGAAGGGGTGGTCTGCTATTTCTGCGCCCCAGGCTGCAACAGCGCCGGTTTGGAGGTTAGAAGAGGGGCTCAGCTCCAACGGAATCTCACGATCCAGCACCCAGCGCGCTACTTCATCCAGTCCGGCCGTGGAGGCATCGTCTGCGGTGAGATCCTGGATCGCTTCGGCGATGCGAACACCGTGGCCCAGGCGAAGCGCGTGGCCATCAACCAGTGCACCTCTAATGCTTTCTATGCCATCGGCTTCACCAGCGTGAATGGTGACCGGGAACATGTGGGCGGCAAGCAGGTCAAAAGCCTTCGCAAAACGGCGTGGCGGGAACCCGGCTTCGGGTCCTGCGATATCAAAACCTACCGCGCCGTGGGCGCGGTGGCGAAGCGCTAATTCGGCAATCTCTGTCCCACGATCGTTGTGGCGCATGGCACTGATCAACTGACCGACTTGGATGTCATATCCGTCATCCGCTGCCGCCTGGACGGCTTCGTCGAGGCCTGCTTGCACGGCCTCGACGGCACCGTCGAGCGTGAGACCGTTTTCCAGGTGTTGCTCTGGCGCCCAGCGCACTTCGCCATAAATGACGCCGTCATCGATGAGGTCTTCGACAAACTCTGTAGCGATGCGGTGCAGGCCTTCAGCGGTCTGCATTACCGCAAGTGTCACATCAAAGGTTTTGAGGTATTCCACGAGCGACCCTGAATCTGCTTGATCGGCAAACCACTGACCAAGGCGGTCCCCTGAATCAATGGGCGCTCCGGTCTCTGGATCGGGGGGAAGCTCGACAGATTCTTGGGTAGCAAGCTCCAGGATGGTCTGTGGGCGAAGCCCGCCATCTAAGTGGTCGTGCAGCGAGATTTTGGGAAGTTTCTGAATATCGATATCAGTCCCTGGAATGTTGTGGGTGCTCACGATCCGTACTCCTCTAGTTGGCGGGGCCCAAAAGCATCGGGTAATACTTGATCAATTGTTTGTAGCCCAGACACTGTTTCTAACACCATGCCGGGAGCCGAGTGTTCATAGAGCAGCTGGCGACATCTTCCACAGGGCATCAAAATCTCTCCGTGGCCATCGACACAGGTGAAAGCCACCAGCTTGCCACCACCGGTCATGGCCAAGTTGGACACCAGCGCACACTCGGCACACAACCCCACCCCGTAGGACGCATTTTCCACGTTGCAGCCAGAGACGATGCGGCCATCGTCCACGATGGCCGCAGC
>Ga0307980_1000784_pt1 | contig 14015 bp, 18 predicted proteins | sample OrgLakmetage1060_FD_201817 | JGI IMG/M metagenome (GOLD analysis project Ga0307980, IMG submission 201817) | Saline water microbial communities from Organic Lake, Antarctica - #1060 | ecosystem: Environmental > Aquatic > Non-marine Saline and Alkaline > Saline | place: Antarctica: Organic Lake... | reverse complement strand
CGGCAAAACGTGATCGACTGGTTTCAGATGACCATGGAAAGCCGACGCAACACGCCGGACACGCCGATCATCGTAATCATGCAGCGGCTACATGAGGAAGACTTGAGTGGGTGGCTCCTAGCTGGCGGCAACGGCGAGGAATGGGAGCATCTCAAAATCCCGGCGCTGACCGAGGATGAACAATCATTCTGGCCTGAACAGTTTCCGATTGAAATGTTGCAACGCCAAGAACACGCCAGCAGATACGTCTTTGCTGGGCAGTACATGCAAGATCCGGTGCCGCGCGGCGGGGCAATGTTCCAGCGCGATTGGTTCAGTATCGTGCCAGCAGCACCAGCCGGGTGCCGATGGGTACGGGGCTGGGATTTAGCCGGTTCAGAGGGCCGCGACAGCGCCTATACGGCGGGCATCCTGATGGGCCGGTCACATGATGGGCGTTACTTCATAGCAGACGCCACACGCGCTCAGGTAACGGGCGCGGGGGTTGAGCGGCTGATAGTCAACACGGCAGGGCAGGACGCGGCGGAGCACCCCGGCGTTCGCGGCTCAATACCTCAAGACCCTGGAAGCGCGGGCAAGTCATGGGCTCAGCATCTGATAAAACAGATCGCGCCGCACAATTACCGGGCGTCGACGGAGACTGGCGAAAAGGCAACGCGAGCCGAGGGGCTATCTGCGCAGGCCGAGGGCGGCAATGTCTATCTGGTTAGCGGCGACTGGAACAAAGCGTTTCTTGACGAGATCACCACGTTTCCCGTCGGGAAGTGGAAAGACCAAGTGGACGCCGCGTCGCGCGCGTTTTCGGAATTGGCAGAGACACCACCGCAAACCGCAATGTTGCTAAAGAGTAGGCACAGATGATGAACCCCAAGGATATCATCGCCAACGCGACGCAACGCAGCTTGTCAAAAATGTTCCCGGGCTACTACGGCAGCGCCAAGCACGACCACTATGCAGACTACGGATATCCCACCACGCTGGTGTTTGAGCACTTCCACCGCATGTATAAACGCAACGGGCTTGCCAAAGCGGGCATCAACCAAACCGTTTTGAAAACATGGCAGGACAACCCGCAAATTTGGGAAACCAAAGAGGCGAATGAAACGCCTCTTGAAATGGAAATCCGGCAGCGGTTTGATGACTTGCGCATCTGGCAGCGCGTTGCGGATGCTGACCGCCGGTCACTGGTCGGCGGCTATTCCGGTATCATCCTGCGCCTCGCTGACAGCAAGCGGTTCAAAGAGCCTGTGGATCGCGTCGGGGGCGGCCTAGACGGCCTAGTCGAAATCATCCCGGCATGGGCTGGACAGCTGGAAGTTTCATCGTGGGATACCGACGAGCTTTCGGTGGACTACGGTCAGCCCAAGATGTTCAGCTTCAACGAGGCGGCAGTAGGCAACGACGTAAACAAAAACCGCTCTTTTGAGGTTCACCCTGACCGCGTTATCGTTTGGTCAGAAGACGGCACCGTTCATCCCGACAGCGCGCTTGAGGCAGGGTACAACGATCTGCTCGACCTGCAAAAAATCAGTGGCGCTGGCGGCGAGGGCTTTTGGAAAAACGCCAAGCGCGGCCTGACGTTTGAAATTGATAAAGAAGCCCAGTTGCAGGCAATGGCCGATTCAATGGGAGTCGATCTAACCGAGGTCGCCGATAAGATTGGCGAGACTGCGGACGAATTCAACAAGGGCTTTGACAGCTCCATGCTATTGCAGGGGATGAAGGTCAGCACTCTTGCCGTCACCCTGCCGTCGCCTGAACATTTCCACGCCGTTGCGCTGATGGGCTTTGCGGCATCCATCCCCATCCCCGCCAAGGTTCTGGTCGGATCGCAGACGGGCGAGCGCGCCAGCACCGAAGACAACAACACCTGGTCGAAAACAAACATGGCACGCCGATCTGGCACCGTCATTCCCACACTGCACGTTTTCATCAACCGACTGGAACAGTTCGGCATCCTGCCCGAGCGCGACTGGCATATCGAATGGTCAGACCTGACCGAAAACACCGCGTCCGAAAAGGCCGATCTGGCCAACAAGATGGCGGACACTAACGCCAAGATGGCCGCCGAGCCGGTTTATACCGTCGGCGAAATCCGCATGGTCACGGGCCACGAAGGCGACGGCCCGGATCAAATTGAGGATGATGAGATATGAAGCAAGTACGCGTAAACGTCACCACGGCGGCGAACATGGCCGCTATCCGCCATGAAAAGCGCAACGGGCGGGACGTTATCATTGTTCCGTCGGCAACGCTTCCTGACGGCATCATTATGAACAAAATCAAATATCCGGCTGACGAAATCGAAAAGGGGTTTATGACCCTAAACGATACGCTGGCCCCATTTGGACACCCAAGGGTCAACGGCGATTTTGTATCGGCCTCTCACCCGGACGGCCTCGCCATTTCCTACATCGGCGCGCACAATATCAACGTGCGCCGCGAGAATGGCCGCGTTCTGATCGACAAGATTATCGACGTGGAGGTCGCGAGCCAGAGCCCCAACGGCAAGGCAGTGATAGAGGCTATCAACGCAGGTAAGCCCGTCCACACGTCCACGGGCCTTCTGTGCAGCCTGGACAGCCCGGACGGGGAAGACCATGAACACATCGCCCGCAATATGTATTTCGACCACGACGCGATCCTCTTGAATGAGGAAGGCGCGGCCACCCCAGATCAGGGCGTTGGCATGATGGTGAATGCCAAGGGTGAGCATATCGACGTAATAAACTCGACGCTGGAAGACAGCGATCGGGAATTGGATTGGGCGGTTGACCACTTAGCCCGAGCGATGGAGCGGCGCGAACGTGTGCCGATGCTTAATCGAATGAAAACCGCACTACTAGAGGCGTTCTCGCCAGCGCGGGAACCACAACAACCCCATGAAAGGGATTTGAACATGGACAAGGAACAGTTCGACGCGCTGTCCGGCAAGGTGAACGCCCTGACCGAAACAGCAGTCACGAAAGAAGACCTGAAGAACGCAATGGCAGAGGCAATGAAGCCGCTGATCGACGCACAGGTCGAAATGACAGCCAACGCCAAGGCCAAGGATGAAGCCGAGCTTGCAGGCTATGTTGCCGCAATCGTCAAGGCCAACATTCTTGACGCTGAGTCCGCCGGTGAGCTGACAATTAACGCAGCCCGTAAGCTGGCCGAAAAAGCCAAGCCGGGAACTGCAACAAACCTCAACGCCGCGCTTGGTGACGCGCCCGCTGACGAGTTCGCGGACGTGGACCTCAACACAAACATGAAGGTGGCATAATCATGGCAGGCAACGTCATTTATCGCGGCCCGGTTAATTCCGAAGCTGAATCTGTTTCCGACAAAAAAGTCGCGGGGGCATACCTTCCGGGGATATTGGTGACTGAGAGCGCCACAGAATTCACCATGGCAACAGCGGCAGACATTGAAGGCGATCTGCTCATTTTGTCGAACCGAAATTTCTTTGAGCAGTCTGTCGCAACGGCGTATGCCGATGAAGATACGGGCGTCGCTTTTCGCCCTCGCGTCGGTGAGATCTACCAAGTGCGCCTTGCCAATGCGACGTACGCAAAAGGCGCGAACCTGACTATCGGCGCGGATGGCCGCCTCATCGCATCGGGCGTATCGGAGCGGGTTTTCGCAACCTTCGACGACGTGCCAGGCGCATATTCGGCAGGCACCCTTGCCGACGTTCGCATCGCCAACAACTTCGTCACAGCCGCATCGTAAGGAGCGCAAACAATGCTATTGTATACAAGTGAACAACAGCGTGCGGTTCTTGCGAACCGTCGCAACTGGAACGCCTCGCAGGTGGCGCTTGCCGCTTCTATTGGCAGTGATGCGATGGTCGGCAACGCCGCCCCGCTGCCCAAGGATGTCTGGGGCGCATGGGACCGCGAAGGGGTTGAGATTCAGCGTGACCTGCAGCCCGTGTTCAATGATCTGGCGGCAACGCTTTCGATGCCAATGGCAATCGGGAAGCTGGTCCACCACTTCCAGACGATCAGCGACAGCGGCAATGTCAACGTGTCTCTTGACGGCAGGTCCAAGGCGCGCACAGATCAGCCGGTCTATGCCTACCACGGAACGCCAATCCCGATCATTGACAGCTCGTTTAGCTACGGCTGGCGGCAGGTCGAGGCGGCTCGCACTGAGGGGTTCAATCTGGACGCCGCAGGTCGAGCCAACAGCCAGCGCAAAATTGCCGAAAAGGCCGAAAGCGCTGTTCTGAATGGCTACGCCGGAATCGAAGTTAACGGGGAGCAATCTTACGGACTGCGCACGCACCCCAAGCGCTCCACCCGCACGACTGCGCAGGCGCTTATCACGGCCACGGGTGCCGAGTGGGTTGCAAACGTCGTAGCAACTCTCAAGCTGCTGCACGCGAAGAACTTCAAGGTGCCCGCGACGCTCTACGTCAACTTTGATGATTGGTTCTATGCCAACTCAACCGACTTCAAAGCGAACGGCGACAAGACAATCGCCCAACGTGTTTTGGAAATTGCGAACCTCGGCCAGGTCATCCCTGCCGACAGCATCGCCGCTGGTGAGATCATCGCCGTTGTGAAGCGCCGTGAGGTCATTCAAGTGCTGAACAGTATGCCAATGACCACCCGCGCGCAGTTTCGCGCAAACCCCGAGGACGATTACAACTTTTCGGTGATGATGGCCGCTGCTGTTGAAATCAAGTTCGACGCAGAAGACAACTGCGGCGTGGCGCACTCGACACTTGCCTAATCTTCTTGAGGGGCTGGCATTGCTGGCCCCTTTACTAAGATTAACCAAGCAAAGGAAATAGCCATGAAAGCGGAAATTACAGAAAAAGGCGTCTTTAACGCCGCTGGTAATGAAGTTGGTGTTGGTGAAGTGATCGATATTACTGGCGACACACTGCCCGCCGCTTTGGTCGGAAAGGCGCGCATCATCAAAGCCAAGCCAAAGCAAGCGAAGACAATGATCGTCAACCCTGCAGATGGCGCCGTAAACGAGGGCGCGCCACAGATGCCTGGCGGACCAGCGCCGAAGTCGAAATAATGACCGCAACTATCGCCGGATGGATTGCATACGCCACCGCCGCTGGCGATACGGTTGCGGATGATGCCGCCAGCGCGTCGGCATTGGTGCGCGGGCAAAGGCACGTCACACGCAGCTATGTGAATTACTTTATGTCCCCCTATGGTGCGACAAGCGACGGGGTTGATGATGCTGTGTATGAAGCGGCAACACTTGAGCTAGCAACGCCTGGCTTTTGGTCGCAGACATTTACGCCAGATCAGCAAAAAGCGTTGACCAAAGTTGACGCGATCCAGTGGACGTTGCGCGATAGTGGGCTGCAAGGTGCGGCGGCGGCAACCCCGGTCAGCACAGTCATTGATGCTCTGTTGCGCCGATATATGCGGACCTACATCGGAGCCTATAAAGTATGAGCGAAGACTGGAACGCCGTCGCAACAGATATAAACGCTGCGTTGGCGGAAGTCGGCACGATCGGCATTATCAAGCGCAAGGGCGCCAAGACCGGACCAGACAACAAGCCTGTATATGGCCCTGAAGTCACACATAATTTCAATGTTGTTCTAGGCACCTTCAGCAACAAAGAACGCGAAGGCACGGCTATTTTGGCGACCGACATTAAAATCATGGCAGGGGTTGGCGCTGTGGTTCCAGCGGTATCAGACAGAATTAGTGTTCAGGGCCTTGATTATCAGATATACGGCGTGCAACCGCCTAAGCCGGGCGGCATTGATCTGATGTATGAAATATGGGCAAGGGCGTGACACGCACCATCTACGATGATTACCCCGAGGCCTGCGCCGCCCTAGAGCGCGCGGCATTTGAGCAGGGCGCACTGATGGCAATGGCTTGGCTGGTCGCGTTCTATGCCATGAAAAACGCCCGATAAACCACACGAAAATTCAACCCACAGGCCCCGCAAGCGGGGTCGTTTCGCATGGAAGGAGCCAACCCATGAGGTACACCGCAGAGAATACGCTTGAGGTTGGTCGCAAGGTGACCGCTTATCTTGACGGAGTGGAACAGCATGATTGCAGCGAAGCCGACACCGACGACGGCTATGTGATTTGCGCGCTGCGAAATGAAGCGGGTCAGTTCTACACTGTTGATGGTAAAACCGTTGCCACTGAAACGCGACGTGGCGTTGTCTGGGTTGAAACTAGGCCTGCTTAAATGGCACGTCGCAAAACCCTCCTAGACCTGCTGGACGAACTGGAACCAAGCGTTCGCAAGGCGTTTGACCAAGCCCTCGCCAACATTCGCAGCGACGTGCAAATCGCCGCGCTAGAGGCCGCAATTGGCGCTGGCAACGTAGGGGCCGCACTGGCCGCTATCGGGCTTGGGGCAAGCTATTTCAGGCCGCTGGATGAAGCGCTGAGGGCTGCGCACCTCGTGGGCGGCGACTTCACGATTGATGCTGTCAAAGCGGCAGGCGCGCGGCAGGGCGTCAAGGTGACAGGGCGCTTCGACAGCCGCAACCTTCGCGCCGAGGCAATCCTGCGCCAGTTTTCGAGCGATAAGATCGTAGAGATCACCACCAGCACTGTTGAAGCGGTGCGCGAAGCACTGACGGACGCCATCACGCGAGGGACGTCACCACGGGCAGCGGCGCTGGATCTGGTGGGCCGCGTTGGCCCCGGCGGCGTGCGCACGGGCGGAATTGTTGGGTTGGACAGCCAGAAGGCAGCGTTTGTTCGCAACATGGCCGATGATCTGCGCAATCTGGATGCAGGATACTTCAGCCGCAAGCTGCGCGACAAGCGGTTCGACGGTCTGGTGCGTCGGGCAATCAAAGCGGGCAAGCCGGTATCTGCGGCAGACATATCCCGGATCACGGCGCGCTACACCGGGCGGCTGCAAATGCTGCGTGGCGAAACAATCGCACGAACCGAACTGCTCGGCAGCCTTCACGCGGCACAGGCTGAGGGATTGCAACAAATGCAGGACAGCGGGCAAATAGCGCCGGGGGCCATCACACGAGAATGGGATTCCGCTGGCGACAGCGCAACGCGCGACAGTCACCGCGCAGCAGATGGGCAGATACGCCAGCAAGGCGAGGCGTTTGATATTGGCGGCTTCGCAATGATGTATCCCGGCGATCAATCCGCGCCTGCGTCTGAGGTGGTGAATTGTCGCTGTGTGGTGAGGCCTCGCGTTGACTTTATCAAGGGCTTGGCCGAGCGCCTGACGCCGGAAGAACTGGCGCAAACAAGGGCGCTGATGTGACCACGTACAGTTTCGCTGACCTTCCCAAGTGGGTCACTAAGACCGAAAAGGTTATAGACGCGGTAGTTTCGCAAGCCACAAATGACTTGGTGGCTGACATCAAAATCGTGCCGGGCATCAATCGCGGTGGCAGTCGGGTCAAAGGCACGATCCCGCGCGACTTAAACGCCCTGGCTTCGTCGCTACAGTCGAGCCTGAACGGCAGCACGGCAATCTCTGGCGCGACCAGCTTCGCCTTTGTCGCAGGGCAAATGACGGCAGGCGACACGGCAAGGTTTGCATGGGGTGGCAAGGGCAGCGGCGCTGAATACGCCGAGGCGGTCCACTACGGCGCAAACGGCGTGCCCGGCACGTACTGGATCGATGTCGCGGCAGCGGGTTGGCAGGGCTACGTCAAGGGCGCCGTCAGAAAAGCAAGGGCGGAACTGGGATGAAGCGCAGCGACATAAACAACGCACTCACGGGGCGACTTGCGGCGGGTGGCACGGGCCTGCTCGGCACTTGGCCTGCATATGAGCCGCAAGGCGCAATGGCCCGCCCATATTTTGAGGTTTTATTCCCCTCGCAGACCCGCACCGGCCCGATGCTGTCGGCTGATGTGATCCAGGAAACGGGGGTGATGGCCGTCGTGGTGGTGGTCGAGTTTGGCGACGGCGACGATGCAGCCAATGACTATGCCGATGCCGTCTCAGCTCTGTTTCCGCAGGCGCTGACCATTCCAATTACCGGCGGGCTTATCACAATTGAACAGCCCGCCAATATCGCTAGCGGGTTCCTTGATGACCGAGATTGGCGCGTTCCCCTGACGATCCGCTACTCGGCACTCAACAGCTAAGGAACCCCGACATGACCAAGAAAAAAACACCCTCTCTGGCGGCCCAAAATAGTTACGCGCCAATCACCGGATACGTGAAGCCCGCAAAGGTCGGCATCCTGACTGGGCCATGCTTATTCACCGAGGGCGAGGCCCCCGATGTTGGCACAAAGATCAAGTTTCAGACAACTGGCGGCAAGAACTTCAGCGGCACGGTTGCACACATCACAGAAATAAACGGCGAGATCCAGGTCGGCTTCAAAGACGGCATCCAGCGCGCCCAAGAATAGCGGCCTTCCCGGCGGGTCGCTTCCCTGAGCGGGGTTAGGCCGGGATCATCCCAATCAGTGAAGGAGCCTCTCATGGCTTTGCAATCATCTGTCGGCATCACGGTTGGCGTTTCTGCCACCCTGCCCACAACTCACGACGACGACGCATCAACAGGTTTTCCCGGAATGACCTACATTGCTTGCGGTAAGCTATCTGGTCCGCCCTCTATGACGGGTGTTTTCGATACTGCCAGCTTTGACGACATTTCTACAGGCGAAGAGACGAAAATCGTTGACATGCTACGCGCTGGCGCTGGCGAACTGATGTTTGGTTATGACGGCGCTGACACGGGCCAAGTTGCCCTTGAAACGGCGGCGGACGCCACTTCGGATGCTACCAAAAAAGTAGCTTTGGAGTTCACGCTTGCAAATGGCGATGTCTACTACCGCCTCGCAATCATCACGTCTTACACGCCAATCGCGGCAATCGGCAGCGTGCTGATGGCCACCATCGCGGCTGAGTTCTATCGCAAGCACATCAAGGTCGCTGCGTAAGCATCCCGACGCGCTGGTTTCTTTCCTCCTGGCGTTTGACGGATAGGGCCGCATTGGCGTGGTTAACCAATGCGGCCTTTTAACCAAAACCACAGGAATTTATCACATGACGGACTTTGCAAAACTGACCGGCCAGCCCGCAGTAATTGACGAAAGCCTTGAGTCATTTCTCTGCAAGCCGGATGGCTTCAAAAACGGCGAGGACGGCCAGCTAGAAATGACCATGCACCCCGTCGGTGGCACGCGGTTTAAGAAGGCCGTGCGCAAGATGCACATCAAATCCACGCGCTCCGATAAGCCCGATGCGGAAGTGGACACAGAAATGACTGAGGATGAGATCGACGCGGAAATGATCAAGGGCGACGGTCGCATGTCCGAGCTGCTGGCCCGATGCTGCGATGGTTGGAACCTGAAAGACAATGGCAAGCCGGTTGTGTTCAGCCTTGAAAGCTGCACAGCCCTTTTTGCCGCGCTTGAGCACCTGCGCACGGCTGTTGATCTGGAGATTACCGCAGTGGGAAAAAAGACCAAGGCGACAAAGACCGCCTGATATTGTGGGCGCGCCAACTTGCTTGGCTGCAATGCGCGGACTCTGAAAATGCTCCCGTGCGTTGGGCGCAGCTGGACAACGCGCCCCATATCCTGCCCGATCGAAGTGGCCTTCACGACGCGGCATATATCCTACAGCGCGTTGGCTTTTGCGCCCCGATGGAAATGGGCGGCAGGCAGGGCATTAGCGCCGGGCAGATCATGGACTTTGTCGCCGCAACCTGCGGTCTCATGTCGCCGTATGAAGTGGACGCGGCCCTCATAGCTTCAAACGCCTATGTGGCCGAATACGGGCGGTCTAATAATCGCAGCACGGACGCGCCGTGGGACTGGCCCAAGTCCAAGCGTGACCTTGAGATATTTGAGGTGGCGACGGCAAAGGCGATCAAGACTATTGTGGGCGGGTGAGGGAGTCTCTGATCTGCTTTAGCAGGCTGATAATCGCCGATATCGCCATCAGCCCGACGCCTGCCCCAAGCAGCGATGCACCCGATACGACCAGCGAAGGTGTGCCGTCATAAAGACCGGAAGCGGCGATGATTGCACCAAATGCCAAGGCTAAGATGCCTAAAAGCCATAGAAAATTGTCCAGCTAAATTACTCCAAAGTTTCGCGCATAACTTAGCGCGCAGCTTTGCTACTCCGCAAGGACCGCGCACATGACCGATATCGCCGAACTTGCGCTAAAAATCGACAGCAGCCAAGCGCGCACCGCAACCAAAGACCTAGACAAATTCGGCAAGGAGGGACGCAGCGCTGAGGGCGCGGCAACGCGGCTGGGCAAGTCTTCAAAACTGGCGTTTGCTGGAATGGCTGCGGCTGCAACGGCTGCGGTGGGGGCAGTGGCTTCCCTTGGGGCTGCCGTCCGCGTAATACGTGAATTTGAATCTTCGATGTCTCAGGTCGCGGCGATCACGCGTGCCACCGCTTCCGAGCTAGAAGCACTGCGCGACGTTGCCAAAGACCTCGGAGGCACGACAGAATTTAGCGCTTCTCAGGCCGCAGATGGCCTTAAGTTTCTAGGCATGGCTGGGTTCAATGCTGCGGAAAGCATGGCCGCAATTCCTGCGGTGCTGGACCTCGCCACAGTGGCATCAATGGACCTCGGGTCTGCGGCTGACATTGCATCCAACATCATGTCAGGGTTCGGTATAGATGCTGGTGAGGCCGCTCGGGTTGCCGATGTTTTGGCGGCAACATCTACTCGCGCAAACACAAGCGTGGGACAGCTTGGCGGCGCAATGGCAACGGTTGCTCCGATCTCAGCTGCAATGGGCATCAGCTTGGAGGATACAGCATCAGCTATCGGCATCATGGCTGACGCTGGTATTCAAGGCGAGCGGGCCGGTACTGCCCTACGCGGAGTGCTGGCATCGCTGGCCGGGCCGACTACGCAGGCCAAGGACGCGCTCGCTGCGTACGGACTGACCGCCGCTGATGTAAACCCCGAGACTGTTGGGCTCTCTAAAGCTATGGATGCTCTAGGCGATGCAGGCGTAAGCACCGCCGACGCGATGCAGATATTTGGGCGCGAGGCAGCTTCTGGCGCGCTCGTTCTAATCGACGCCGGGGATAAGGTTGATACGTTCAGCGAGGCCATTGCGGCGGCCAGCGGCGCTGCCGCTGAGGGCGCAGCTATTTTCCGCGACAACTTGGGTGGCGATGCCTTGGCCGCCGCATCTGCTTTGTCAGGTTTGGCAATTGCTATAGGCGAGGCTGGCTTGACGGCGGTGCTTCGGACAGCACTGAAAATTGTCACAGCCTTTGCTCGGGAGCTTAGCTCGCTGACAGCTTCAGTTTCCGACTTTTTTACCGCGCATGACCCGGTGGAGCAGGCAGTTCTTAATGCAGCGGACGCCATGAACCAAGAGGCGCGTCAGGCGTTGCAGCTTTCAAACCGTCTGCTGGAAATGGGCGAAGTTTCTTACGATGTTTTGGGCGCGAAAATTGCCTTGGTCGAAACAACTTTGCGCGGCATTGAGGCTAACCGCCAAGAAGCTATTTCTGTAGCTAAAGCTAAAGATGCATACAGGGACGCAGCCAACACCGCGCAGCAAGCAAACGATGTAATTAGAACGTACCAGTCTCTGGTGAGTTCCGGCATTGAGTTGTCACCAGAAAATCTTGCAAGTTACGAAGACTGGATTGGCAAGCTGCAAGTGGCCGTTGCCACCCAGCAGGAAATAGTTGACGCGGCTGGCGCTATTGGCCCCGAGTACGACAAAGCCGTCGCAGAATTAGATATTCTCAGAGCTTATCTTGCAGATGCAGACGGCGCGACTGTTGACTTGAACAAAAACACCGTGGATGTGGATCGGAACTTAAACACCGCATCTGGCGCGGCCAGTGGCCTCGCCAATGAAATGGGCCGGGCGGCCAGCGAAGCTCAGGCCTTTGTCGCCAATCTTGGGCGTGGTTCTGGCATAGCCGGATTGCGCGCAGAAGTTGACGCCTTGTCTGGTGGCGGAAGCTCGCAAGAAGTAGCGGGGGCGCGACGTGAGGCTGAAATAAGGTCTAGCCCCGAATTTAAATCTGCCATGCAGTCAACTCCCGGTTTTCGCGATGCAGCGCTGGATGGTTTGCAAAAAGAAATTGCGCTCGAAAAAGAGCGCGTCGGCCTGATGGAACAGCGGTCTTCTCTGTTAACCACTATAAATGCAACCGGCGGCGGCGGCGGCGGTGGCGGCGGCGGCGGTGGCGCGGCATCCAGCGTCACCGAACTGACCGAATCCGCCCGCGCCGCCCAATCCATCCTGAGCCAAGTCACCCGCGAGGCAGTCACTTATGCTCAGGTGGTCAACGAGCTTGGCGCAGCGCTGAATGCGGGCAAGATTGACCAAGACGCATTCAACGCTGCTGTGGATCTGGCCGACGAGAAATTCAACGAAGTTGACCGGGCGGCGCAAAACTTCGGCGATGGACTGTCTACTGTATTTGCCGACGCCCTCACAGGCGCTGACAGTCTCACAGACGGACTTGGTCGCATGTTGTCTCAGCTTGGAAACGCTCTTGCGAATGAGGCATTCGGAATGTTGTTCAGCGGCAACGGCAACGGCAAAGGTGGTGGCAGCATCTTAAGTGATTTGTTCGCAGGCTTTTTCGACGGCGGCGGGATGATCCCAAGCGGCCAGTTCGGTATCGCAGGCGAGCACGGCCCCGAGTTCATTCAAGGCCCGGCCCGCGTCACCTCCCGCGCGGACACGTCCCGCATGATGGGCGGCGTCGGCGGCAATGCGACCATTACTATCGTTGCGCCCGAGGGGTTTAGCGCCCAGCAGCAAGGCGAGATCCAAGGTATCGCAGTGAACGTCACGAGCCAAGGCATTAGCAGCTATGACCGCACGACCCTGCCGGGCAGCGTGAACCGCATCAACAGTGATCCCCGGAGGCGCGGCTAATGGCATTGTCTTATCCCCTTTCATTGGCCGCGTTTCAGGACAGGGCCAAGATCACTGTCGCTGAATTTGTAATCAACAACCCTCGCCAAATCAGCCGCACCGCTGGCGGGTCGCAGCTATCGGCATCCCTTGGTGATTCCGTCTGGCGTGGATCTTTTGAAACGCCCCCAACAAACGTCCGGGCCGAAACCGCAGCGATCGACGCGCTTCTGTCGGTTCTGGATCGGGCTGGATCTAGCTTTCTGGTCTACGATCCATCCAAACCGTATCCCGCCGATGATCTCACCGGCTCAATCACGGGCAGCGCGACGGTCACTATCAGGTCACTCAGTTGCTCAGATGCGCGCGTGATGGCCCTGAATGGCCTGCCCAATGGTTTCAGCCTGCGCGCAGGTGATCTAATCGGTTGGACTTACGGCAGCAGCCCGACGCGCTACGCGCTGCATCGTCTTGTTGAGGATGCGTCCGGCACTGACGCGTTCGAAGTCACCCCGTTCATTCAGCCCGGCGCAAGCGCTGGTGCGGCGGTCACATTGATAAAACCGGTGATGAAGGCTGTGCTGCTGCCAAACCCCGGCTTTGGATCGCACAGGGCCGTCATATCGAGCGGCAAGCAATTCTCATTCGTCCAGACATTGAGGTGATCCATGCGTGACTACGGCACAGCGGTAGAGGCTCACCTCGCCGCAACTTCAGGCGTGCAAATCCGCCATCTTGTCTGGATCCAAGCGCGCAACCGCAGCAGCGGGGCGATTGAAGCGGTCGGGTTCTGGAACGGGCTGGACGCGCGCAGCTTTACTATCGGCGGCTCTTCTCGGACGTACACCGGCGCGGGCACGCTTTTGGGCATTGCACCGATCACGGGCGAGGTTGGGTTGCAGGTTCGGATGCAGCAGGTCAGCTTGTCCGGCATCCCGCCCGAGGTGCTCCAGCTTATTCACGGATACGACGCGCGCCTCGCCCCTATCGAGGTCCACCGGGTTTTCTTTGATCCCGAAAAGGGCGTGCTGATCGGCGATCCGGTGCGCGTGATGAAGGGTTGGGTGGACGAAATGCCAGTGCCGACGCCAGCTGAGGGCGGAACCGATAGCGTTACGCTGACAGTCGCTTCCGCGTCCCGAGCGCTGACCAAAACACTGACGATCAAAAAGTCAGACGAGGCGCAGCGCCGCATAAGCGCTACCGACCGAGGCCGGGAGTATGCATC
>Ga0307980_1000781_pt1 | contig 14028 bp, 17 predicted proteins | sample OrgLakmetage1060_FD_201817 | JGI IMG/M metagenome (GOLD analysis project Ga0307980, IMG submission 201817) | Saline water microbial communities from Organic Lake, Antarctica - #1060 | ecosystem: Environmental > Aquatic > Non-marine Saline and Alkaline > Saline | place: Antarctica: Organic Lake... | reverse complement strand
GGGTGACGTTTGAAAACGGCGACACAGTTTCACCGCCTACCGCTGGCGTCCATGGGATCGAACGGCTTGTTCCTGTTATTGATGTAACGGTGGACAACTCGAAAACCACACGCACCAAATCGGCAACGGTTGAAACGGTAGAGGCAGACCGCGTTCTACGCACGGAAACTGTTTCAGACATGGCTATTAAAGATATCCGTGCAGGTATGGTTGTTTCTAAAATGCAAGGTGTGATTGCACTAGGTGAGTCCAATTGGGCTAAGGTGATGGAATTTCACAAGAACAGCGCCACTCACATTCAGCGGGCGGTTATCGACAGCGCCGTGGATTGGCAACGTACTAGTGAAGACCTTAAGTTTATTGCCTATCTGATAGGGTTTGACGATGACCAGATGGATGAATTATTTGCCGTCGCGATGCTGAAGGCTTGACGGTTCGTTTTCCCCACTGTCCGCCCTGATCGGGTTGGCGCTATCTGTCACAATTTGGTGCAGTCAGACAAATAGCAGATGAAAGCCAAGTCACAGTGGAAAGGCGCACATGACTTGCTCCATAACAACCCCCAAGTAACGCATTAAACAACAATGAATAGGTTTACAACAGATGGTAACGGAATCTAATCACCAACCCTTGAGTAAGCCTAAGGCTAAAAAGACCCTTGGTGTAACCTCTAGTACAACTGCCACTGGTGTATTTAAGTCTGGTGACTTTCTACCTGAGTTACGCGGTAGTAGAGCTATTGCTAAGTATCGTGAGATGCGTGATAACTCAGCAGTCATTGGTGCAGTATTATACGCAGTTGAGCAAGTCCTACGAGATGTCGAGCTTAATGTGGTTCCTGCTGATAAGTCCGATGCTGCTATCTCTGACGCTAAGTTTGTTGAGGAGTGCCTAGATGACATGGAACACTCACTAGATGACCATGTGTCAGAGGCTGTTAGCTTCCTATGGATGGGCTTCTCATGGTTTGAGGTAGTATACAAGCGTCGTGGTGGGCTAGAAACTAAAGATGTCAAGAAACGCTCTAAGTATAGCGATGGACGTATTGGTGTGCGTAAGCTAGTATCCCGTGCCCCTTGGACAATCTCTAAATTTGCAGTAGAGGCAAAGACAGGTAAAATCCTTGGTGTACATCAAAGAGAGTCTGCTTATAGTGGTCGTAACAGCGATAGTCTTATTCCATCAAACAAAAGTATTTACTATAGGACTACCGCAATTGATGGAGACCCATCTGGACGATCAATCCTACGGAATGCTTACACGAGTTATACTTATCTTACTAATCTCCAATCTATTGAAGCTATTGCTGTAGAGCGTGAGATGCACGGTATTCCTATCGGACGTATCCCTGCTGAATACCTAGCTGCTGATGCTACAGAAGGTCAAGTTGCCGTAAGAAACCAAATGGAGAAGATGTTATCTGACCTAAAGCTTAATGCTCAAGGTTATGCGTTGCTACCCTCGGATTTGCTACTGGATCGAGAGGGCAAGTCAACTGGTGGTGTAGCTGCTAGGCTAGTAGACGTTGAACTGATGACCTCACAAGGTAATCGTAATATCGACATCGGACCAATCATTGATAGATACCAGCATGACATTGCTCGTAGTGTCCTCTCTGAGTTTCTCATGCTTGGTACTAATGGTGGTTCATATGCTCTTAGTAAGTCTAAGACTGACTTATTCCTACGTGCCCTAGAAAGCTACATTAATACAGTTGCTGACGTGCTCAACAAACAGCTTGTAGAACCTCTTTGGGAACTTAACGGATTACCCGTAGAGACTATGCCTAAGATTAAAGCTGGGGATGTTGCCCCACATGATCTTAAGGAGCTTGGGTCTTACCTCCGCAATCTTAATGGTGCAAACATTGATCTCTCTGATGAGCCTGACGTTATTAACGCCCTATTACATAATGCTGAGTTGCCACAGGTGGACCCAGATCGCATTATGGCTAAGGCAGAAGAACGCAAGGAACTAGAGAAGTCTAAGGTTGCTGCTAAGGCTGTGCCTAAAGAGGAAGAATAACAAATGAATAAACTCAACCATCTATCCACGCTAATCCTTAATACACCTTTGCTGTGTACACCAGATTACGCTGAGACCCTCTGTGCAGTCCTCTCAGAGCGTATTGGAGTTCTAGGCGAGGGTATGTACCAACAGGACAAGGATGCCTCTCAGAGAAGCTCTATGGCAGTCTCAGACAGTACGAGGGTCATCCCTATTGTAGGGTCTATGACACACAGGTCTACAGGTATTGAGGCTATGTCCGGTATGACATCATATGCTGCTCTACAGACTCAAGTAGAGGATGCCATGAGTGACAAGAGTGTCAAGAACATCCTCTTGGATATCGACTCAGGTGGTGGTCAAGTGGCTGGTGCCTTTGATTTTAGAGATTACCTTATGGAGCAACGCGGGCGAAAGCCTATTGTCTCTATCGCAAGGGATACTATGGCCTCCGCTGCATACCTAATTGGGTCAGCCACAGATAAGGTCTACACGACACAAACTGGGTCTGTTGGTTCCATTGGTGTTGTCGCTATGCACGTGGATAACTCGGAAGCTAATGCCAAAGCTGGTGTTAAGCCTACTTTTATTTACGCTGGTGACTATAAGACCGCTGGCAACCCCAATGCCCCACTTGAGGGTGAGGCCCTTAGCTATCTTCAAGAGTCAGTCAATGACTCATATGAAATGTTTATTAGTGCTGTAGCGGAAGCTAGAGACATTACACCAGATGCAGTTCGCGCTACAGAAGCTCGGATGTATGGGGGGCAAAAGGCTGTCGATCAAGGACTGGCCGATGGCGTATCTACTTTAGAGATAGCCCTTACCGAACTCGCAACGTCAGCCCCGCGAGTTTATCAATCTATGTCAATCACAAACAAGGAAACCCTTATGACACCTGAGGAAATTGAAAAGCTACAGGCTGATCTTGCTGTTGCAACAACTGCTAATGAATCGCTCCGTGCATGTATTATAGAAGAAGGATACAGCATTACTGTTGAAGGTCTTTCCAAAGAGGAAGCATCGGTTGCTGAGTTTATCGAAGTAGCTGGTACTATGGTAGACAAAGCCTCCCTCCCTGCTGAAGTGGTTACAGCTCTAGAGACAGCATTTGCTGATAAGCTGGACGCTACTCTCACAGAGCAAGCCAACCGTGACCTCCCTAACTTCGCAATGGATGATGCTAAGGCACTCCTGAAGCTGGTAGGCTCCGACGAAACAACCATGACTGCACTTAAGTCTGCTGATGCTGCTATCGGGAAACTGATGGAAGAAACAGGTTCTACAGATGTAGATGGTCAAATGACTACTGCTCAAGATAAGCTTGACGCACTAATCACAAATGAAATTGCTGATGCAGGTCTGACAGGATCAAAGAGTATTGCTCGTGCGAAAGCTATGACCAATGTTCTGAAGACTGCTGAAGGTAAAGCACTAGAAGCGCAAGCTCGTAAGGATAAAGTATAATGCCATATAATAACATTGACGGCCAAGTAGAAACATACATCGCTGGTGCGGACCTCACAGGTTCTATCTACCTCTTTGTCAAAATGGATGGAGCTGGTGTAGAAGTCTGTGGTGATGGTGAGGCTGCTGTTGGTGTCCTCTGGAATAGCCCAGCAGATACCACAGCAGCTTCAGTTGTACGTGGTGGTGACCCTTGGGTTTACGCTGGTACTGCACTTGCCGCTGGTATCGACATTGCTTCAGATGCTACTGGTAAGGCTGTAGTAGCTGCCTCTGGTGACATCATCCTTGGTACTACTCGTGCAGCAGCAGCCGCTGGTGATGACTTGGTTCAAATCAACTTCTTCCAAGGTGGCAACGCAGCAGCGTAAACCATACTAATAAGGAAATACATTAATGGCTTATAATAACACCCCTAGTGCTGTTCACCTCGATGAGGTACTCACTAACCTAACACTGTCTTACGTGACAGAACAAAACTTCATTGCGGATAAGATTTTTCCAGCAGTAGAAGTCCAGAAAGTATCGGATAAATTCTACAAGTTTGATCCTGATGAGGAGAACCGTGAAGGCGACGTACAAAAGCTCGCACCACGTACCAGCCCCCCTAAGATTGAGACAGGCTCTGATACGGATACATACTTTGCAGAAGTCTATGGTTTGGCTGCTGACTGGGACACACAGACTTTGGCTAACGCCGATGACGTTCTCGAAGTTCGTATGCGTAAAATCCGTAATGTCATGAATAAGATGCTCATGCAGAAAGACCGTGACTTCCTTAACACGTTCTTCACCGCTGGTGTATGGTCTGAAGACCTTGCTGGTACTACGGACTTCGTGAAGTGGTCTGATGGTGCTTCTGTACCAATTGATAACATGCGTACATGGAAGCGTGACTTCCAACTGCGTAACTACGGTATCAAGGCTAACAAGGTGCTCATTCCTCAGCGTACTATTGATGCATTGATGTCTAACACGCAAATCTTGGGTCGTATTAACGGTGGTGCAACTATTGCTAACCCAGCAATGATTGACATGACATTGCTTGCTAACATCTTTGGTGTTGAAGAAGTAGTCGTTATGGATGCAGTATCTAACACAGCTAAAGAAGGTGCTGCTGGTACCCCTGAGTTTATGGCTGGTGACTCTCTCTTGCTCACATACTCCCCATCTAGTGCAGGTCTCGATATGGCTGCATCAGGTTTGACCTTTGCATACAACTCCATTGAAGGTGTCTCCTACGGTATCTCAGTAGAATCATTCACGGATGATGCTCTCCAGCGTAAAGGTGTAGCTGAGGAAGTACAGGCGAAGATGGCTTATGACATGAAGGTGGTTGGCCCATCGCTCGGCACGTTTGTCAATGACGTTCTGTAAGTGAACTAAGGTGTCCGAAGGGTGTAAGTATTCTTCGGACACTTACATAAGATTAACCCGACAACAAATTAGGACTATACAAATGCCCGAACAGTACAAAGACTTACAAGATAGTATGCCTGTGTTTGTCAAATCTTTTGACGGTATTATCTGGAATGGTAAACAATATAAAGCTGGCAAAGAGTTCCCTTGGAAAACTATTGGTGTGACTTTTGATCAAGCTAGGGTCATGTTTGTAAACCATCAAATCTTCCATAGTGATGAACTAACGGTAGAACATAAGGTAGGCGACGGGCTAGACGCTATGACTATTGAGCAACTACATTATCTTGTGGAAGGTTTCAATGTTAAAGTCAAGGCCAACGCTAAAGATAACAAGATGAAATACGCTAAAGAGAAGTGTAAGTTTTCTCAGGTTGTATCTAAGCAGCGTGGGCTTATCCGCACATGGCGTAGTAACTTTGGCTACCTAGAGAACTAATATTAAAATCAAAGGGATTACCTAATGACTGCTACTTATGATCCAACAGACCTAGATAAGGATACTGCCACTGGTAGAGTTAATGTCGTTAGGTTTCTCTTAGGTGATACTGATGTTGCTTACCCTGAAGTACAAGATGAGGAGATTACGTTTACACTAGCTTCAGCATCTAATGCTGTATACCTAGCAGCCTCCTTGTGTGCATCAGCTATTTCATCAAAGTACGCAGGTTATACTGATACAGAGATTGATGGGATTCTATCATCTGATTATGGTTCTTTGGCAGGTAGCTTTAGTGAACTATCTGTACAGCTTAAGCAAGAGGGCAACAGGCAAGATGGTGGATCACTAGGTATCTTCCTAGGTGGTATGCCAGTGTCCCCTGACAAAGGTTACACATTCTTCCGTAGGCAATTTGAAGACCCAGCCTATAAGAACTTAACTGATGTTTAGGGAGAAAGACCTAGCTAGGCTAGTGAAAGATCATGGTGAAAGCCTCAGTCTCCTCTCAAGCACTAACTCTGGTACCTATAATCCCCAGACAGGTGCAGTAGATGGTTCTACCACAACACCAGTTACATTCAGAGGATATATCTTTAGTAGTGAGGCTGGTATAACTAATACCTCACAAGTCGTAGGATCAGACCGCAGATGCTTTATACCCAAGAGTCAACTACCTAATAATATACCCTCTGACAAAGATAAGATATCTAATGATGAGATACTGATGGTTAGGACAATCAAGAGCAATGGTGTCGTAATGTGTTACATCTGTCACCTAAAGGATTAACCTATGTCAAACCAGATGACTATTAACACTAGTTTCTTCGATAAACTACAGGTATTAGAAGACCAAGTTGAAGAAAAGCTAGAGGATGTTATGCAGAACCTTGCTAGTTTGGCTGTAAGTTACTCTCCGGTTGACACAGGTGCTTATGTTACCTCTTTTTCTCTAGTACCTAACAATGGTGGCGGAGGTAGATCAAGAAAGTCAGACAACAAACCTAAAGGGCAGAATGAGCAAACTATGAGAGACCAAGGCTATTCCCAAATGATGGAAGACTTAGCGGGAATAAACCTGAGAGAAACTACTAGTATTGCAATAAGAAACAGAAGTCCACATGCAAATAACGTAGAGGACGGTGGACCAAACTGGCGCAGAGATGGGTACCATGTGTTTAGGAAGTTAAGGAATGAATCCTAATGACTAGTATATATGACGACATTAGGGCTACTCTAGAGACCCACCTAAGCACGATGACTGATGTACCCTCCATAAGCTACGAGAACGTATCGTATGAGCCTCCTGAAGGTGCTGACTGGTGTAAGACACAGCTACTCCCGACTAGACGTAGGCCAGCTTGCAGAGGTACCGACCCTAAGCAAAAATACGAGGGTGTCTTTACAGTTTTCTGTTATTCTCCTGAAGGCTTAGGTCCAAGCAGGTGTGACGATCTAGCTGACAAAGTAATAGTACACTTCGATGCCACTACGGACATTGTTCACCCGACAGACTCTACCATAGTGGTATCAGTAAACTATGCTGAGAGATCACAGGGTATTAATGCCCAACCATATTATTATGTGCCTGTTGACATTAGCTGGTACTATTACTCTTAACTAAGGATAACCTCACATGCCTATCTCACAGAACAGTCGCGCCTCCCTCGCTACCGTAGTTGAATCTACCTTCGGTACAACCCCAAGCACACCTACGCTAATCACCCTACCTTTCGCTACACATTCCCTTGATGATACACGTCAGACATTGGGTGGTACGGACATTCGTGGTGATGAGATGGAACGCTTCTTGCGCCTAGGTGATGTAACCGTTGCTGGTGATATCACTGGTGACTTCCGTAAGGGTGACTATGATACCCTACTAGAAAGTGTTATGCGAGGGGAATGGGCTACTAACGTACTTAAGGTTGGCACCACACCTAAGTTTATGACCATTGAAGAAACTGCTGCTGACATTGATCAGTTCCGTCAGTTCAAAGGTATGACTGCTAACACTATGAACATTGCGGTAACCAGTGGTTCCTCTACACCAGTACAAGTTACATTCGGTATGATGGGTCGTGAGGTTACACAGTCTGCTACTACTGTAGCAACTACGCTTACTGCTGCATCATCCAACAGTCCATTCGACCACCACTCAGGCGACTTCGCATTGGGCAACGTAGGTAGCTCCAGTACTGCATGTGTAACTGCCATTAGCTTTGACGTAGCACGTAACTACGAGACAACCTTCTGTGTAGGCGACCCTTTGACTAAATCTATGGTCTCAGGTAATGCTGCTATCACTGGTACATTTACAGCGTACTGCTGGCACGTTACACAGGTGAAACTCTTACTGAGCTTGAGTTGTCAGTTGACGATGAGACAGGGGCTAACCCATACACCTTCTTGTTTCCATCGGTTAAGTTCACAGGCGCTCCAGTCCCTGTCTCAGGTCCAACTGGTGCCCGTATGGTAGAGATTCCTTTCACAGCACTTTATAATGCTACTGAGGGTAGTAACTTAGTTATCACTCGCACAGCATAAGAAATCCCTTTAACTAGGGTTAGTTGCTTGTGCCTTCGTCGGGTGGGCGCAAGCAACGCTATTGACTGATACCCGATAACTTATAACATAACCACATAGGAAACCCGACAATGGCTGATCTAGCAAACATCAAAAGTAACATTAAAGAAGAAGTAGTAGTAACACTCAAGCTTGGCAAGGATGATATCCTTAACGAACCTAAGGGGGATGCTGAGGCTACCCCTATGACTATTACACTTAGTGGCCCTAATTCTAAGGCTTCTCAGGAAGTAGCTTTCGATATCCAAGATGAGGCTATTGCTAAGTATAAGGCTGACCCAAAAAGTCAAGAGATTAGTTCCCGTAAGATGTTTGAACTACGTGTAGACCGTGTAGCACGTAATACAACTGGATGGAACATTACACTAGATGGTAAGTCACCTAAGTTTACTCTCGATGCTGTCAAGGCTTTTTACAATGAGTATAAGATGTTCTTTTATCAGGTGGAGGAGGCCCTAGAGATTGAGTCGGGTTTTACTCTGGCCTAACTCAACAGATGTGTACTTGGGCGGAGCATAGGTTTCGCCTAAGTAAGACTGATGATAAAGGCACAACGGTACGGGAACACTTGGAACAGGTAGAGAGGCAGCTAGGACGTAAGCCAGCAGAACTAGAGGAGCCTAATGAGCTTCCATCTGTTGTAACTTATCTCTGGGCTGTCTTTTGTCGTTTAAGCAATAGAAGAACAAGTAATGACTCAGGTGTTAACCCTATTTCATTCATAGAGATTAAGGCTTGGAAGGATTTACTAGAGGTTAAGACACAACCTTGGGAGATCGAAGCCATACTAAAGTTAGATGAAGTTTACCTTAGGGTGACCAGAGAGAAATAGAGAATATAACATGAGCAGTTTTGACCTAGTAGTCTCCTACCCCACACTTAAGGCAGCTAATGCTGCGCTTGAGAGGCTTGGGGTAACTGCGAGCAAGTCTGCTAAGGTTACTACTAAAGCTTTTAGGGCTATGCAGACGGAGTTCGCACGTAACCTCCGCGAAGTTAATAACCAGATAACAACGTCTCAAAGGCTTGAGACACAAAAGCGAAAGGAAGCTCAAGCTGCTGTTGCTGCGGCTACTAAGGCTGCTAATGCTACTAAGGCTCAGGCCAGAGAACTTGAGAGATTGGCTATGAAGTATAAACCTTTGTACGCTGCATCTAAGGGGTATGAGAGAGCTTTAGAAGAAGTTGAGATTGCCTATCAGACAGGCACTATTAGTTCTCGTCAATACGCTGCCTCATTAGAACAAGTTAACCAAAGGTTTGTTCGTGTGCAAGCGGGTGCGGACACTTGGTCTAACCAAATTGTACAAGGCTCACGTAGGGCTGGCAGAGCAATGAATAGCTCTGGTATGGCTATGCAACAGCTAGGTTACCAAGTGGGTGACTTCGCAGTTCAAGTGCAATCTGGTCAATCTGCTTTAGTCGCCTTCTCCCAACAGGGTACTCAGCTTGTAGGTATTTTACCTATGATTAGTAGTCAGCTAGGTATTAGTACTAGAACTGCTTTAGGTTTATCCGTGGGCCTTGGTATTGGTATACCTGTTGTTACATCTCTAGCTGGGGTACTGTTTGGCTTAGGTAAAGAGGCAAAAAGCACTGGTAGTAAAATAGAGGAGACAACTGCTAAACTTGATGAGTATATATCTCTTGTAGAGTCACAAGATGGGTACGGTGGAGAAGGCTTCTCAGCTCTAAGGGCCGAACTAGAAAATACTTCTAGGGCATACGATGATCTTATAGGTATTGCTAAATTAAACGCTTTCAAAGCTATAACAGACTCTTTAGATGAGATAACCTCTGCTGCTGCTAACACAAACTATATACTAGGTGAGATAGGAGAAGGCGGCAATCTTTTAGGCATTGAAACTCAACTTCAAGGTAATATAACTAGCTTCAAAGATAACAGAGAACAAGTTAGGCTTTTCCTCGGTGAGCTAGAAAACTTAGATAGTGCTGTAACCTTAGATGAACAGTACAAAGCAGCTTTACAGCTTTCCTCCGCCTTTAGTAAGGTTGTTGGGGACGCAGAGGGTATGGATGAAGAACAGCTAACCTTCCATACTAACCTCCTTGAGAACATCTATAGGATGGAGCTTATGGGGGCTGCGGTAAGTGAGGTCACCTCTAATCAGAGGGAAGCAAACGAGTTACTGGAGGCTGGACGTTTAGCCCAAATAGAACGTAATAGGGTTGGCATGGATACCCTACGTGACTTGCAGGATCAAATATCCCTACAAAACACACTAAATGACTCTGGAGAAGACAGTGCAGAATACGTAAGAGCTAGGGCAGAGCAAGAAGCTATTGCCTTAAACTTAAATGAGAAGAATACGGCTGAGTACATAAGGCTTACTCTAGCTTTAAGACTGCTATTACTTCAGCCGCACAACTGGCAAAGAATCTGTGGTCTGCTGCCACTGCAATGGCTACAGCTAAACAGACCCAAGCAGATTCCGCTGGTAGAGGCAGAGGAAGCTCACAAGGTAACACTGTTGGGGTACCTGAGGATGGGTATGGATTTAGAACACAACTTGCTAACCTAGCTTTTACTCCTTCTAATGATAACACTGGTTCTTCAGGTGTCTCATCTGGCGGCGGGGGCGGTGGTAGTTCCTCAAGAGTTGATCCACAAAAGACTCTCCTGCAACTACAGGCACAAGCTATTGCTGTAGCTGAACTAGCGGCTAACCTAACGACAGAAGGTGACATACTACGTGAGATACAGTCCCTAGAGAAAGACCTAGGAGATACACGTGACCAATACTCGGATGAGGCCATTAGGCAATCTGCTGAGTTTATTGTAGCTGAGGAACAAAAGAGAGATGCTATTGCAGCCACACAAAAGCAGCAGGAAGACCTAGCGAAGTCTATTGCCAACACTATGGGTAATAGCCTAATGTCTGTAGTAGATGGCACTAAGTCTGTTGAGGAAGCCTTCAAGGAGATGGCAGCTAGTATTATCAAGCAACTCTTTGAGGTTCTAGTTGTGCAGAGACTTGTGGCTAACCTTACTGCTACCTTAGGCGGTGGCGGAGGTGGTACTAACCTTATCACAGGTATTGTTGGGGCTGTCACTGGCAGTGCAGATGGTAATGTCCTTGGTAGTGGTAATGTTATCCCATTTGCTACTGGTGGTGTAGTATCATCGGCTATCATGTTCCCTATGGCTGGCAATAAGACTGGTCTCATGGGTGAAGCTGGGCCTGAGGCTATCATGCCTTTGTCTAGGGGTTCTGATGGTAAGCTAGGTGTTAAGTCTAGTGGGTCTAATGACACAGGTGATGTCAATATCTACCAGACATTCTCCTTTGCTGCTAATGGTGACGAGAGTGTTAAGAAGCTTATATCACAAGCTGCGCCTGAGATTGCCAAGATGACTAAGGCTTCCATGATAAACGATAGACGCAGGGGCGGTGCTACAAAACAAGCCTTTGGTTAAACACTGTAACACTAAGGAATAACTATGAGTCTGACGTATCCATTAGCTCTACCAACAACTATTGGTTTCGAGAGTATTGAGATCAGAGCAGTTAATGCTGTAGCTATTTCTCAGTCTCCATTCACGTTTAAGCAACAGGCTATCTCTCATGGGGGGGAGAAGTGGGAAGCATCCATTAGTATCCCCCCTATAGGACGTGACTTAGCGGCACCTTGGAAAGCCTTTCTATTGGGACTCAAAGGTCAGGTTGGTACGTTCCTCCTGAGCGACCCTGATTACGCCACTGCCCAAGGGGATGTATCCTCATGTACTCTCTCAGGGACTGCTGGTGATAACACTGTAACTGTCACTATGACTGGCACACTAAAGGCTGGTGACTACATCCAACTAGGTACAGGTGCTTCATCTAGGTTACATCAGGTGCTAGTGGACCTCACTGGGGATGGGTCTCTTGAAATATGGCCCGCACTAAGGGCTACCTACACAGATGCTACAGTGGTATATGAGAACGCCAAGGGTGTTTTTAGGCTATCATCTGGTGTCACATCATACTCGATTAACAATCAATCAAACTATGGTATATCTTTTGAAGCTGTAGAAGCTATATAGGAATATTAAATGTCAAGAGACCTAACAGCAGATACCATAACAGATATATCTGAGGATAGTGTATTCCCTTTCTTCGCTGTTGAACTTGGGTTTGATGGTGACAACGTACTTCGTATGTGGAATGGCATAGGTACGCTAACGCTATCCAATGGTACTGAGTGGGCTGGTGCTGGTAACTTCCTTGATGTATCGTCTATTGAAGAAACAGCAGAGATGGCCGTCAAAGGTGCGACACTTACGTTAAGCGGTATACCATCAGAGATTCTCTCCCTTGCATTAACAGAGCCTTACCAAGGGCGCGTATGTAAGATTTACTTTGGCACATTGACAGGTAATGACCAGAGTACAGCAGAAGATAACTTTAACGAGATATTCACAGGTTATATGGACCAGATGAATATAGACGATGGGCCTAAGACATCTACTATTGAACTCACAGTTGAGAACAAGCTAATTGACCTAGAGAGGCCTAGGGTGGCTAGGTTTACATCTGCATACCAGAAGGGTCTATATCCTAATGACAAGGGATTAGACTTCCTAGAGGATATGCAGGATAAGCCTTTGACATGGGGCAAGAAGACACCTAAGAATACTTAACCCGATGAGGATACAATGGCTAAACTTACATATCAGCAGGAGTTTCTATCTAGTGTACAGGATGAATGTCAATACCTAACAGAGTTACACTGGGAAGACATAGCACTTAACAAGGATAACATTAAGTTAAACCCTGACTGGGACGCATACTATGCTATGGAAGCCACAGGTAACCTTAAGATATTTACCGCTAGGTCTGGTAGTATTCTCGTGGGTTACTTCGTCGTAGTGTCTACACATAATATTCACTACAAAGATCACATGTTTGCTAGTAATGACATTATATATCTACACAAGGATCACCGCAAGGGTTTCGCAGGTATTAGACTTATTAAGTTTGCGGAGAAATGCCTAAGAGATGATGGTGTATCAGTTCTAACAATTAACACTAAAGTTCACCAGCCCTTTGATAAGGTGCTTGAGAGACTAGGGTTCAATCTTATTGAGCGTGTCTACTCTAAATACCTAGGAGGGTAATACTAATGGCTTTGACGGGTACTTTTATCACTGCCTTAGCTGGTGCAGGTACTGCTGCTGCTGGTGTTACTGCTGCTGCTTTTAGTACGTGGATTGTCGGCGGTAGTATTGTCTCAAGTCTATTAACCTCATTGGCAGTCAGCGCATTACTAGGGGCATTGGCACCTAAGCCTAGTGCTAGTACAGGTGGCCCCAGAGGATACCAGACTAACACAAGTGGCACTGCACTAGATCATCCAGTTATCTATGGTGAGGTACGTGTTGGTGGCGTAATACTATTTGATGAGACTACAGGGTCTAGCAATAAAATCCTACACAGGATTATTGGTGTAGCTGGGCATGAGATAGACTCCTTTGGAGATGTCTATGTTGATGATGAGATTGTAACTATTGATGGAAGTGGCAATGTAACGTCCCCCTCTAGATATAACGGTAGACTTACAATTAATTTTCACGATGGGTCTCCTGACCAAACTGCTGATGCTGACCTAGTGGCTGAGTCTAACAAGTGGACTAATGATCATAGGCTCCGTGGTATTGCGTATATGTATGTCCGTATGGAGTATCATGAGGATGCTTTCCCTAATGGTATTCCTGTGTTCACTTGCCTTGTCAAAGGTAAGAAGTTGTATAACCCAGTGACAGGTACTACTGCTTGGTCAGATAACCCAGCGTTATGCCTGAGGGATTACATATCTACAGCAGGGTATGGCCTTGGTGAAGATGTAGTTAACATTGATGATACTTTGGTGGCCTCCGCTATTACTGTGTGTGCCCAAACTAACACTAATGCTGGTACCACCAGATACACTTGCAATGGTACATTCACTACGTCTACTACCCCGTATGACATGATTACATCCTTGCTAACATCTATGGGGGGTTCCCTGTGGTACTCCCAAGGTAAATGGCGTATGAAACCTGCCTACTGGACTACACCAGTGATGGACCTTACTGAAGATGACCTACGTTCTAACATAGGTGTATC
>Ga0307980_1000779_pt1 | contig 14037 bp, 12 predicted proteins | sample OrgLakmetage1060_FD_201817 | JGI IMG/M metagenome (GOLD analysis project Ga0307980, IMG submission 201817) | Saline water microbial communities from Organic Lake, Antarctica - #1060 | ecosystem: Environmental > Aquatic > Non-marine Saline and Alkaline > Saline | place: Antarctica: Organic Lake... | reverse complement strand
ATAAAGGTGGTGCAGTTTCTTATACATTTGAAGAAGCTCCAGGTATTCCAGCTATTATATGGCAATATGCTTCAGGTGCATTTACAGAGACTGAGACAGTAAAACTCATGATGGCTTTTGGTAACTCCGATGATCCTGAAAGTAAGTTTGAACAAAACATGAGTTCTCCATTATATAATGCTGTAAGAATTGATACGAGAAGTTTAAAACATATTGATCCTGATCAAGTCAACGCATGGTTAATCGAAGCTGGTGGTGACGAAGATAATGACGACTTCCGAGTTCGTGTTAGAGGTCTACCAAGAAAGTCAGCGAAAGATTCTATTATAAAAATTGAAACTGTAGAAGCTGCACTTGCTCGTAGAAAAACTTTTGATCTTGATAGTGTAAAACACTTTCCAGTTATTCTTACTTGTGACCCTGCGTGGACAGGTGGGGATGAAACTTGTATTTGGTATAAGCAAGGTCATTACCAATGTATGCTTGAAAAATATAAACTTAAAAAAGAAAATGGTGACACTCACCAACTTACATATAACAAATTATGTTATTGGGAACGAAAGTTAAAAGCAGATGCGGTTCATATCGATCAAGGTGAAGGTACTGCAGTTTATACTTTAGCAATGAATGCTCAAAAATATCATTGGGTTTTAATTTCATTCGCTCAAAGTCCAACTGATAATCCTGATCCAAGTAAAAGTGAATATAAAAATATTAGAGCAATGATGTATTACCATCAGCAAAAAGCATTAATGAATGGCGGTGTACTTGACGTTAAAGATGAAGCTTGGATTGATGATGTTAGAAAACAATTGTGTTGGACCAAAGGTACAAGACATAAAGTTACTCATCAAAAATTAGCTGAACCAAAAGCTGATATTAAATCTCGTGTCGGTAAGTCTCCCGATGTTGCCGATGGTGCGGTACTATGTTTTGCTTATGACATTATTGATAGACTTCCTGAGAATGAATTAGATTTTCAAGACGAATATAAAAAAGACAATATTGGTGATAGAGCTATGATTATGCCCGATCATGAAATTAGCTATGAGGATGATGATGATTTATACGGTTGAAAAATTTGAAGATAATGTAGAAGAATTAAAAGAATTATCAATTCTTCATTATGATGAAGTAGCTCCTTACGATGACATAGAATTAAAAGTCAACTGGAATAAACTTATAAATGTTGAAAAAAATGGCGCTCTTAGATTCTACACAGTGAGAGTCTCAGGACAATTAATTGGTTACGGTATATATTTCGTCGGGTATTCTATAGAATATTCTTTATCTTTGCAAGCTTCTATGTCTAATATATTTATTCATCCTGACTTTAGAGGTCAGGGACTTGACTTTATCTCTTGGTGTGATGAACAATTAAAAGAAGAAGGTGTTCAAGTAGTATATCATCATGTTAAAGTAAAGAAAGATTATGGTAAAATGTTAGAAAGATTAGGATATGAGAAGATGAATATCGACTATTCTAGAAGATTAGACACTTAGGAGCTTGTATGTGTAAAAACGACGTAGAAAAAGTATTCAATGATCCAATCGGAGAATTAGGAAATATAGTCGGTGAAGTAGCTAATGCTGGAGTTCAGGCAACTACTGGCGGTTTTGTCGGTTTTGATGCTCAGAATGGTACACTTAAAGAAGGTGTAACAACTAATGCAATAAAAGATGTAACTGGAGCAACTGCTGCTGAAGAAGCAAATAAAATGGCAGCAAAACAATTTGACGATGCTAAAAAGACTGCATTAAAAGCTCAACAAGAAGCAAAAGCTAGAACTGCTAGAGATCAAATGAGTGCTTCGAGATTAGCTGCAAGTTCAAGAAAATCTGGAGCTGGAAGAACTTCTAGTAATAAAAGTTCTAATGGTGGAGGTGGTGCACTAGCTGCTACTAATTCTAAACTTGGAACCGACGAACAAGATTTCTTAGGACTATAAATGGAATATTCAAAACAGACATGTGAATTTTTAAGGTACCAAGCGAAACAAGGTTTTGATAACTTTCGTACAACTTGGTGTGACACTTTAAGGTGGGCATTACCTCATAGGTCTACATGGATATTAAGTCAAACTGAAGGACAAAGAAAAAATCAACATATAGTAGATCCAACACATGTTCTTGCCTTACGGTCGTTCGTGGCAGGTTTTCTTGAGGGTAACACTTCTTCTTCTCGTCCTTGGTATCGAGTTGGTACCAAGGACTCTGAGAGGAATGATAACGATGAAAATAAAGCATGGTTACAACATTACACTGAGAGAACTTTAAAGAATTTAGGATCATCAAATTTTTATCATCAAGCTGGTAACTTTTATTATGATTATGGAGTTGTCAACACTGGTGCTCATTACATGGAAGAATTGGACAAAGGTTTTCACGTTCATACTTTGATGCCTGGATCTTATTACGTTTTAAATGATAGCTACGGTGAAGCTGATATTTTAGTTAGAGAATTTTCTCTTAATGTAAAATCACTTGTCGAAAGTTATGGTAAGAAACATGGTGATAAAGGTCCGTGGTCTAATATCTCTCACGGTGTTAGAAAAATGTATGAAGATGGTAACTACGCTCAAATGGTAGACATCGTTCATGTAGTTAAAAGAAATCCATACTTCGATCCTAAGACAAATGTAATTCACAAAAATAGACCATGGGTTAGTTTGAGTTATGAAATTGGAAGTGGTGGGAGTCGCGGTCATCACTGGCAAGATGGTCAAGAGTTTGGTTACAGTGGATCAATGAGGGATGATGATGTATTCTTAGAAGTTCATCAAACAAAGAGAAAACCTTTTATTGTAGGTAAGTCAACTAACGAAGCTGCATATGGTGAAAAAGGTCCAACTCTCGATGCTCTTGGTCTTATAAAATCATTGAATAAAAAAGCTATAAGTAAAGATCAAGCAATTGAGCAAATATTAAAACCAGCTCTACAAGGTCCAGCGAGTTTGAGAAAAAGTTATATCTCTCATGCACCAAATACTTTCGTTCCAATTGATTCGAGGTCAGCAGGACTTAAACAAAAACTTGAACCTATCTTTCAAGTAAATCCAGCTATCGGAACTTTGATTCAAGATGTTGGTGATCTTAGAGGTATGGTTGATAAATTATATTTCGCAGATTATTTATTATACTTAAGTAAGAATCCAAAGACGAGAACAGCTAGAGAAACAGATGCAATCGTTGAAGAACAGCAAAGAATAATTGGACCAAATCTTCAGAGTTTAAATGAGACATATAACGTTCCTGTTTTAGAATGGGTAATGGATTACACTCTATATGAAGATGAGCATTTACGTCCACCTCCAGAAGGATTGCAAGGTCAAGCATTAAAGCCTGAGTTTGTTTCAATATTTGCTCAAGCTCAAAAAGCAGCTGACCTTCCAGCTATCGATAGATATGTTCAGATGATAAGTAGTGTTGGACAAATTGATCCGAGTATTTTACAAAAGATTAATACTGACAAACTTGCGGATCTTTATGAAGATCGTTTATATCTTCCTGCAGGACTTAATAATCCTCAAGATAAAGTTGAAGCTGAAAGACAACAAGCTCAACAAGCAGCTCAAAGACAACAACAACTACAAGAGACAGTTCCAGCTATGGCAAAAGCCGCTAAAGATATGGCATCAGCTAAAGCACAAGGACAATAAGGGAGGTTATGACAACACACGCTGAGTACGAGCAACAACAAGAATTAAAAGAGCAGTTAGAACATAGAGATGTTTTACTTGCAATTGGAGTTCTTTTGAAGATGAAGGAAGGTAAACAATTTTTTAAATATCTTATGAAGAGTTTAGATGTTGGTACCGTTCCTGAAGAAGGATTAGAAGGATTTCCGCTACATAATTACTTAGGTTTTTTACGAGCTGGAAATTCAATTTATAAACTTATTTGTGAAGCTGATTTTGAAGAAGCGGCTTTGTTACTATCAAAGATAGAAAGGGAAAAATATGACGACCTCTGTGAACAATACAAACTCAATACCGACACCAACGACTACGGCACCGTCGAGTGATACTGGTTACGTCGCACCAACTAATACTGAAATTCCAGCACCTGCTACAACACCTGTAGTTGAAGAGAAGTCAACTGATGACTATGGTTATTCTCACGAAACTAAACTAGAAGAAAAATCTGATTTAGTTAAGACTGAAGAAGAGAAGAAAAATGATGAACCAACAACTGAAGATAAAAAACCTGTCGAAGAAGAAAAGCCTATTGATCCTTCTACAGGATATGAAAAAGAAATCCCAAAACCAACAGAAAAGAAACCTGACGAACCAACAGATGAAGATAAAAAAGACGATGAAAAACCACCTGAAGAACTCTTAAAAGAAGATGTTACTGAAATGGTTAAGTCTCTTGGTGAAGGTTACGATACCGAAGGTATTACAAAATTAGCACTAGATAATAAGTTTACCAAAGAACAAGTGCAAGCTTATATGGACTATGCTAAGTCTCAAGATCAGTCAAATGCTACTGCAAATGAGAGTGCTAAACTTGAGCAACGCACTTCGTGGCATAATGAATTACAAGATGATGTTGACTTTTCTGGACAAAACGGTGAAGATTTTATGAAAAGTGTTGACCGAGTAAACAAGGTATTAGACAATGTTATGGTAAATACAAAAAAGATGCTAAAAGAAAAGGATGGTATGTTACCTCCTTACATCATGAGGGATCTTTTAAATATGGATAGAATACTAAATCCAAAATCAAAATTAGTAGGTGGTGGTCCGAGTACACCAGTTAAAAAAGACTCTGGAAATTTTTTAGAAGAATTATATGAATAAACGAAATCGTGGAGGTTTTAAATGGCAGCTTTAGGTGCTAATCTTGTAACTCTTGCAGACGTTGCAAAAAGCAAAAACAAACAAATTGGAAAAGTAGCTGAAGTTCTAGTTCAACATAACCCAATGTTGAATGACATTCCTTACCAGGAAATGAACGAAGGTACGATTCACAAAGAAGACATTCGTTCAGCTCTACCAGATGTTTACTACCGTAAAGCTAACCAACCTATTCCAGCAAGTAAAAGTACTATTGAAGAAAGAACTTTTACAGCTTCTCACTTTGAGTCGAAATCTCAAATTGATAAAGCAGTTGCACAACGTGGTGGTACTGACCGTATCGCTTATAACCGTTGGAACCAAGCACAAGGTCACTTACAAGCTCACTCACAAGAATTAGCAGCATTGATGATTTACGGATCACCATCTACTGCTAATCGTAAGAGTGCAGGGTTTTTTGATATTTACTCAAGTTTAAATTCTAGTGAAGAAACTGCCAAACAAATTGTTGATGGTGGTGGAACTGGTTCAGATAACTGTTCAGTTCTTAAAGTTCATTGGGGAGAAAGATCAATCTTTGGTGTATATCCAAAAGGAACTGAAGCAGGTCTTTCAAGAAATGATCACTCTAAAGGTGGATCACTTGTTCAAATTCACGGTAAAGATGAGCAAGGTAACGCAGGTACATTCTGGGGTTACGAAGAAGATTTTATGACAGATCACGGTCTAGTTGTAAAAGATTATAGACAAGCTGTAAGAATCGCAAATATCGACGTATCGAACCTCGTAAGTGGTACAGATGCTGCTGACATTATCGATCTTATGATCTCAGCTAACTATAAAATTGATGACCTTAACAATGGTAAAGGTTGTTGGTATATGAATAGAACAATTGAAGCTCACCTTCACAAACAAGCTCTTACGAAAGTTGGTGCTGGTGCAGGTCTTACTTTTGAAAACTTTCAAGGTAAGCAAATTCTTATGTTCCTTGGTGATCCGATCAGAAGAATGGACGCACTATTAAACAGTGAATCAAGAGTTGTAGCGTAAGCTACAGCTTGCGTTTTTAAAAAAACTTAATTTCGGAGGAAATATGAGATTTGATGTAGAAAACCAATTATCGAACAAGCAAGCCTTTACAGGTACAGCTACAGTTTCGACTAACTCTTACAAGAAGCAAACAGCAGCTCAAGATATTAGTATCGGTCGTAGAATGGCTATATTAATACTTCCAACTGTCGCTGCAGGTGCAGGTTCGACAAGTGTATTTGAAGTTATTCAATCAGCAAACGCTGACTTGAGTTCTCCAGACGTACTTGGAAGTGTAAGTGTATTAGCAGCTAATCTTACGCTAGGTGACGAAGTAGAACTTCCGATCCCTCAAGGTGTTATGAACAAGCAATACTTAGGTCTTAGATGTACTATCACTGGTGGGACAACTACTGTTGAGTTAGACGCTTACCTTGTACCACAAGATGAGATTGCTAAGTACAAATCGTTTCCGAAAGTTAACGAAGCAATAGTTTAATTTTTAAAAGTATTTAAATAATAAAGCAGGGTATTTAAAATCTACCCTGCTTTCACTCATGAAGAAGGTGTAGAATGAACTCAGAGAAAAAATCAAACGACATGCCAACTATGGCACCAGCTCCAGTTAAAACTCCTGACTTAGAAGAAAATCTTTTAGGTGCCAAGGAAGAAGAAGAAAAAATCACAAACGAATTAGTTTTAGAAAAGCCACAATTAAACGATCCTGAGAAAAATGATAGTGTCGTAACAGTAGCAAATATGTCACAATCAGGTATAAAGGTTGTTGCAACTAGAAAGGGTTTTTATAACCAGACTAGAATTTCTGAAGGTCAATCTTTTATTATTAGATCTTTTGAAGAGGTTGCTGAATGGATGAGCTGTGTTGATCCAATAATTGAAAAGAAACGTATACAATTTATTAAAGATAAAAAGGCGAAGAAATAATCATTCGCCTTTAAATAAGAAAGGTGGAATGAATGTCGTTCTCGCAAACAAAGATTTATAATTTAGCTCTTTCGGCTTTACTCCTTGCTAAAGAGATTTCAAATGTTGATACCGATAAGTCCAATGAGGTTAGAGTTTTTAACACTCATTGGGATATCGCTCTTGAGTCAACACTTCAAGATTTAGATTTAGATTCATTATCAACTCCAGTACCACTAGAGCTTCTTAAGGTTTTAACAAGCGAAGAAAATCAACGTTGGACTTATGTTTATAAATATCCAAGTAAGTGTGTATTTCTTAGAAGGATTGAGTCTTGTGCAATAACTGATAACAAGATGACTCATATATCGAAAAGAACTGGAATTTATAATGGTCAAAAAGCAATCTTCACAAATGAAGTAAGTGCTATAGGTGAGTGTATGACGAATGACATTCCTTTGGTAGCTCTAAGTCCAATGGCAGGTATGGCAGTCGCTTATAAGCTTGCTTCATTGTCAGCACCACTTATCGTTGGTAAAGGTGCTCAGAGACTTAGAGAGAAGCTAGAAGTAATGTATGACTCTTTTAAATTAGAGTCTCAAGAATATGATGCTCGTGAAAACTTTAACTATGAAGCTGATGATCAACGTTCAGAGTTCGTAGCTGCGAGGCTAGAATAGATGGCAATAAAATATCAATTATCATTTTCTTCAGGTGAACTAGATCCGATACTGCACGATAGAGTTACACTTGAGAAATTTAAAAACGGTTTAGCTACGGCACGAAATGTTATTGTTGGAAAGACAGGTGGAGTTCTATCTCGATTCTCAAGAGCACATTTTATTAAAGCTAAAAATGACGGTGAACAGATTAAATTATTTTCACCACCGAACTCTTCTATTATTACTGAATGGGGTGATGAGTACGTAAGAATTTACGACTTCTCATCTGGTTCAGTTTCATTAGTTGCTACTTTAGATCATCCTTTTTTAGAGAGTGATTTAGATCAAATACACTTTGTAGCTGCAGGAAAATTCATCTATGCTTTTCTTGAAGGTGAAGAGATGTTGAAGCTTCTTTACGATGACGATACACCTGTCTTTACTACTTCGAGTGACATGTTCGAGGTACCTGAAGCTCCTACTGCTTTATCAATAGTTGCTACTGGATCACCTGCTGGTTACGCTAGAGATTATTTAGTGACTGTAGTGAGAAATGGTCAAGAGTCTTTGAGCGTAGAAGATACAAGTGGTAGTTTTAATAAACCAAATTCAAGTACAGAGTCCAATACTATTACAGTAACTGTAGATGCTGATTTTGCAAATGCTAATTTATATAACGAAATAAGAATTTACTCTCGTCCTAGTGGTGGTGGTGCTTATGGTTTGTTAGGTACATCATCGTCATTTTTTGATAGCTCTGGAGCTTTGAAAGCTAAGTTTATTGATCTTGGTTCTTTGGCAGATTTTACAAATGGTATTCAAGGTTTAATTACTGTAAGTGGTTTAGAGTCTCAACCTTTAATTAATATGAAACCTAAGACAGGTGCAGTCTATCAACAAAGATTATTAATTGCTAATATAGAAGATGATGACGAAGCAATCTTAGCTTCTCGTCCTGGATTTCAAAATAACTTTTATCGTGACTATCCCTACGATGCTGATTCATCTTTAAAATTTAAATCAGGAACTACAGGTAAAGCTTCAGTTCTTAGGATAATTGAAAATGATGGTCTAATTGTTTTTACAACTGTAGGTGTCTTCATCAGTGTCGGAACTTTAAGTTCTACAAATATTGCACTTGAGAAAAAAGGACCATGGGTTATTAAAGAAGAGATACCACCACTTTCAATTCCAGGTGGGGTTTTCTTTGTAGATAAAAATACAAATGAAGTTAAGCAGTTAATTTATTCTCAAGATATTTTAACTTACCAAGTACTAGAACAATCTATTTTTAGTGCTCATCTTTTTAAGCAAAAAACAATCAAGTCTTGGTCATTCCAAGATGGTATTACGCCACTTATAATTGTTACATTCTCAGATGGTAAGTTTGCAACATACACTTATAATTATGAACAGCAAATGAAAGCTTGGACTAGACATGACTCGTTTTATCCTGTCGAGCAAGTTGAAGGTACAGCCATTGCAGATGCTTCTTTTTTCGTTACTAATAAAAACGGTAATAGGTATATAGAAGTTACACTACCAAGGTATGTTTCAGCAGATGTCTCAGTTGGAAACCCTGAAGCTGATAAGTTAAATTCAAATGCGTTCATGGATGCTGTAAAAACTACATCAACATTAATAAATGATAGTCTAACAGGTGGTGATAGTTTTACATTAACTCCATTGACTTTAGATGATTGGGAAGGACAACTTACATTAAATTGTGGTTCTTCAGCTTTGTTCGCTTCAGACAGTTATGGAGAAGTTGGAACGATAATGAGGTTCTTTGATCCCAATGATAAAACTGCAGTTGATCTAACAGTCATAAGTAGAACTAGTGACGATGAAGTAGTGGTTGAACCAAGTGCTGAATTTCCTAGTGGACAGTCAGTTAATTTGAGATTGTATAAAACGTTTACAGTGATAACAGGTCTTGAACATTTAGAAGGTGAAAACGTAGGAATCTTTTTAGACGGCTACGTTGTTAATTCTCCTTACAATGATGTTGAGAGATATGATGAGGTTATTGTGACAGGAGGTCAGATAACTTTACCTAATGATGAACGTGGAGCGATTATTATTGTTGGTCGTCCAATAGTTGCAGACATTAAAACTTTAAACGTTAGTACTGTTGAACAATCTCCAATACTAATTGAGTCAGTAACTATTAATAAAATGTATATAAGAATTAATGAGACTAGAGGACTATATGTTAGTAATGATTTTCCTGAACAAAAACTAAACCAAGTTGACGGTAATAGTGTTGAAGGAATGGAAGATTTAGATCAGTACGATGTACCAAGTGGAACTGAGCTTATTGGTAACAGATACAAGCCACCAGTTTCAAAAAGAATAGAACAGACTCTTAAAGGTAGTTGGGAGTCCAACGGTGAAATTTCGATCAGACAGGTTGATCCTCTACACTTTGAGATATTGTCAATCATTCCTGATATTGAAGTTCTATCAAGGAGTAATAGGTAATGGCATACGCACAAGTAGCAATGGCAGGTCTTCAAGTTGTCGGTGGTTATTTTAAATCCGAAGCTGCGAAAGAGTCCGCTAAATTAAATAGAAAGATAAGTGAGATGAACGCTGAGTTCGCTGAGCTAGATGCTTACAATGCTAAGACTGAAGGGTTTGGAGAAATAGCTCGTTATCAAAAAGTTATTGATCAGACTCTTTCTGAGCAGCAAGCTAATTTAGCAGCAGCAGACGTTGATGTTAATTATGGTAGTGCTGCAGACATTCAGAGTGAGTCACGTTTTATTGGTGAAATGAATAAAATGGAAATGGAGAAACAAGCTGAAGAAGGTGCTGCAGGTTTTAAGCAACAAGCTAGTCAGTACCGTATGAATGCTGGTATCGCTTATGCTAGAGAGACTGCAGTAGCTAAGCAACATTTAACTCAAGGGTTAATGCAAGGTGCTTCTACAGGTCTTTCAGGTTACAGTAATCATATTAGAAGAAATGGTGTTTAAGAAATACAAGGATAAGTCATGCCGATAAATGTACCAAAGTTAAAATCATTCTCAGGTCAAACTGGAGCAACTAAAGGTGTAAGGATTAATACACAGGTTAGGTCCAATACTGATCTAATTGATAATCAAACACAAGGTGTAAGTAAACTTATAGGTCAAGCCGATGCGGTTCATGATCAATATCAAGATAAACAAGTTGATCAAGTTACAGCAAAATTAGAGCAAGAATATACTCCTTGGTTAAATGGAAATCTTGAAGAGATTAAAAAGAATCAAGGTGATCCAACTGAAGCTTATAGTAATTTCGATAAAGCTGAAGATGAAAAAGTTAAGTCATTATTATCTAATCATAAGGACCTTAGTGAAGCTGTAAGAACTAGAATTGAAAGAAACTTAGGCGGTATCCAAGCTAAGAATAGAGTTAAGACTTTAAAGCAACGTGGTTATCAACAAGAAGTTTATAAAAATAATTTATACGAGTCTCAACTTTCTCTTAAAGGTGATGCACTTCCTACGAGTGCTGGTTACATTAAGAAAGGTGATCAGGGTAGTTACGTCCCTTTTGAACTTGGACTGTCTGAGATTAAAACTACAATAGCTAAAAGAGCTATGGAAAGCGGTACCGCTGAGAGACTACCTGACGACGCTAAGAGTGGTTACAATCATTTCTATCAGAATGATAAGGGTGAGACAGTTAAAGTTAAACTGTCACCAGTAGCACAAGTAAGAGCTGCGAAAGAGTTAAGTAAAGGTGTTGCAAATTCTGTTAAAGTCCTTCTCGACACTGGAAGTAGTGAAGAAGCTAAAGAGATGATGGAGAAATATAAAGGTTATATTGAACCAGTAGCTGCTGCTAAACTCACCAAACAAATGAATGATGTTGACATAAAAGATACGGCCTATTCAATGATGGGTGGTTTTCAAGATCTATCTGAGAATGAGCAATTAAATGAAATTGAAAAAGTAAAAAGTGTTGAACTTAAAAGTGAATTATTAAAAATAAAAGACTCTATGGATGCTCGAAGAACGAGTATGGATAAGAGACAAAAGAAACAAAATTATGAACTACTTGCAAATACTGTAATAGAGAGAATGGGTAGTTCTACACCTTATTATGGAATTGCTGATTTAGAAAAAGATCCAATGTTTAAGCAGACGTGGGATAACTTAGACTCTAAAGGTAAACAAGATATTAAAGAGATGATCGTTGCTCCTAAGACTACGACTTCGAGTGCTGAAGTAAATATGCAGAACTTACTCTTTGGTGAAACGGACGAGGAAATTGAAACTATTACACCTGCAGAATTTCAAAGCAAGCTGTCAGGAATGAATGATAAAGATAGAAGAAGATATACAGGTCTTTATAATAACATAAGAATTGAAACTGCTGGAGAGAAGAGAGCGACCTATAAAAGAGCTGGTTCATTCTTACAAGACTCAATGCTTAGTAACGAGTTGATAACTAAGAATAAATACGATAAGTTTGATGAAGACGATCAGATAATTTTAATCGAAGCACGTAATAAGATGATGGATCATATATCAAAATATGGTACCAACATGGATGATAAAGAAGTTAAAGATTTTGTAGGTAACTATGTGACATCGATAGTTAAAGAAAGAGCATTTAACCCTGCACCGAGAAGAAAAGATAAAATAAAAGCTACTGAAGATTTACAATTAAGTGGTCCTGAAAGGTTGAACTTTAAGAAAAAATTCAGAGATGATCAAGGTTACATGCCTAGAAATAATGATGAGAAGTTTAAAGCTTATGTTAGAAATCAAAGGAAATAATGAACGATCTAGTAATAACTCCAGAAAGCACAGAAAAGGCACCTACTGAACTTAAACCTGATGTAGGTGCTGATAACCTTCGTAAAATTGTAAAGGCTAATATCGCAGTTGAACCTGCTGAAGCTGCCAAGAACATAGACCGTTCTAACTTTTATGAAATGAGTCCTGATCAATACAGTAAAAATAAAGAATCATTCGATCCTGAGTTTGAATCAATAGATAGAGTTCCTTCTAGTCTTGAAGAAAATACTAGAAAGTTCGGTGCTCAATCAGATCAACATGCAGCTTTGGTAAAGGATGACTATAGCAAATTAAACTTCATTGAAAAAAGAATTAAATACTATGACGAAAGAATTATTGAGCTTCCTAATTTAAGAAGAGAAGCAAACGAATTATATAGACGTAAGATGAATGATGACTTTGACGAGACTGATCAAGAATATCTCGATGATTTAAATATCACAATGTCGGACATGCAAGAAAGAACTTACGGTATCGACGGTGAAGGTGAACAATTTGTAGTTGAAGTGTTCTCAGCGGTCGGTGACATGGCAAGAAGTTATTACGAGAACAAAGGTATCATTGCAGGTGCTACTGCTGCAGGTGCAGGTGTCGGTGGTCTTGCTACGTTAGGTGTACCCATTCCTGGAGCTAGAGTTGTCGGAGCAGGTGCAGGTGCTGCTGCAGGTTTTACAAGTGGTATTGCACTAGCAAGTTACGTGGATGCTTTTCAAGAGACTTCAGCATCTACTTATGGTGAGCTTGAGAATGCAGTTAATGAGCAAGGTGAGTCACTTAATTTAGAACCTGAGAGAATGAAGCAAGTCTCTTACGGTGTAGGTATTTTAAGTGGTGTTGCTGCAGGTGTATCAGGTAAAATATTATCTAGTAAAAATCCATTAATGAAAAAATTCATATCAAGTAAGACAGCAGCTAAAACTTTATCTCAGAGTCCGGCACTTCTAGCTAAGATGCAAATTTTAGGATCGATAGCAACTACTGTAGGAAGTGAAGGTACTGAAGAAGCTTTTCAAGAACTTGTACAAATTGTCGGAGTCAACTTTGGTAAAATGGACGAGAGTGAAGCTAGTTTTACTAATGCTATAAATAACGCAGTTACTGATCTTGAGACATGGCAACAAGTCGGTAAAGCTGGTTTATTAGGTGGTGTAACTGGTGGGGTTATTCAAGGTGCTTCAGGTGCATTAGCTTATAAGAGAAACAAAACTAATATAAATGAGTCTCAAGAAATGACAAGAGTTCTTCAAAAGAAAAGAGCTACTGAAGAAATGAATAATAAAACATTAGAAAAGCAAAATAGTTTAACAGAAACTGTAGCTGCAATTAAATCTACCAAAGTAGACAAGCTTGCTCCTAATGAGATTAATAAATTTATAAAGTCTCTCATCGGTGTTGATCAAGAAGTAATGATGTCGATAGAAGATATGAAAGAGTTTGCTGATACTCCAGAAAAGGGAGCACTACTTAATAAATATATTGATCCTAAAGTACTAGAGTCAGCTAATGAATTAAATACAGTTGTAAGCATAAATGAAAGTGACGCTGTAAGAATTATGGTTGATGAACCTACATTTAGTGATTACTTAAAACTTGATCCTGATTCAAAAAACCCTAAAGAGATTAGAACAGAGTCTCAAGATTTTGTATCGAGGTTAGACGAAGCTCAAACTAGACGTGACGAGATCGAGAGTAATTTAGGTGTTGATCAAAAAATGTCACCTGATGAGCAGTTAGAACTTGAGGCAATGTTAGAACCTGAAACGAGTTCGATTAAAAAGATTAGAAAACAGTCACAAGAAATTAACGCTCAGATATTTGAAGTGAATG
>Ga0307980_1000778_pt1 | contig 14061 bp, 12 predicted proteins | sample OrgLakmetage1060_FD_201817 | JGI IMG/M metagenome (GOLD analysis project Ga0307980, IMG submission 201817) | Saline water microbial communities from Organic Lake, Antarctica - #1060 | ecosystem: Environmental > Aquatic > Non-marine Saline and Alkaline > Saline | place: Antarctica: Organic Lake... | reverse complement strand
GACGATCAGACCTTTGCGCTGATCTACACAATCGACAAGGGCGACGACTGGACCAGCATCGACACGGTTAAGAAGGCCAACCCAAACTACGATGTATCTGTAGGGGCTGAATATTTTGAACTTCGCATAGCTGACGCGATGGCTAACAGCCGAAAGCAGGCATCGTTCAGGACAAAGCATCTAAACCAGTGGGTTGGTGCGCGTGAGGTTTACTTTAACATTCAACGCTGGCAGGAATGCGAAGACCTTAATCTAAACATTGAGCAGTTACACGGAGCCAAAGCCTATATTGGTATGGACCTAGCCAGCAAAGTCGATATAGCTGCCTTGGACATTGTTCTACCGCAGGGCGATGGTCAATACGTCAGGTTCGGGAAGTATTATTTGCCTGAAGCGCGAATACTGGAAAAAGATAATACCCACTACCAGGGTTGGCATACGGATGGATGGATTACTCAAACAGACGGGGAGATGATAGACTTCAACATAATAAAGCGAGATATTCTTGCCTTATGCGACTTCTTTGATGTAGAAGAATTGGCCTACGACCCGCATCAGGCTACAATGCTTGTTACAGAATTGATGGATGAAGGGGTGCCGGTTGTTGAAATGCGCCCAACGGTTCTTAATTTTAGTGAACCCATGAAGCAGCTAGACGCTCTGATAAGATCAAGGCAGGTTCGGCACAATGGAGACCCTGTATTTTCATGGATGCTGTCAAACGTAGTTGCAAAAGAGGACGCAAAAGAGAACGTCTATCCGCGCAAAGAGCGCGCCGCGTCCAAAATAGACGGCGTAGTAGCGAACCTGATGGCCCTCGGCAGATGTATGACGAAGGAAGATCAGGACATAGGTCCGGCCATTGAAAACTTTATATCGGTGAAATTATGAGCTATTGGGGCAGAACCTTAGATTTTTTCAGCTTCCGTGGCTTACAACAGCGCAAGGGGCTGCAAGTATCTGGCCCACAAACGCGAACCCGACCACCTAGCAGTTCCGTCAACTTTGATACAGCAATGTCCGTGTCGGCTTTCTGGGCTTGCGTAAAGCTTTTGACCGAAACGCTGTCTAGTATGCCGCTGAAGTGCTACCGGATCCGCAACGGAGTCAGGGAAGACCACAGCAATTACGCCCTTTGGCAGCTTTTATCCTACCAGCCAAACCGATACCAGACCCGCGTAGAGTTCTTTGAGACAATGGCCCTTAACCTTGTTACCACAGGTAACTGCTATGCGGCTATAGTGCGCAATGGCGCGGGACGGGTGGTATCACTGATGCCGCTCATGTCTTCACAGATGCGCGTCATCTTGCAAGACGATGGGGGCAAGCAATTTCAGTACAACACAAGCGAAGGAACGCTGAAGGTGTTCGCTGAAGAGTCAATATGGCACATCCCGCTTTTTGGTAACGGCGTAGTTGGCCTTTCGCCCATCGGCTATATGGCTAAATCGTTGGGCGTTGCTATTGATAGCGATGACCGGGCGGCTACCCTGGCGGCAAGTGGTGGCAAGACTAACGGCGTGTTGATGGTTGATAAGCTGCTGACCAAAGAGCAGCGCGAGAAGGTGCGCGAGAACTTTGCAGACTTGACAGAAGGCCGCACAGATCAGCTATTTGTGCTAGAAGCAGATATGCGCTTTGAGCGTACCAGCCTGAGTCCTCAAGATATGCAACTGCTGGAGACTAGACGTTTCCAGACTGAGGATATTTGTCGATTCATGGGGGTGCCCTCTGTTTTGGTCAACGACCACAGCGGCACCACCGCCTGGGGATCAGGTATCTATCAAATTGTGCAAGGTTTCTATAAACTAGGTATGCGGCCACTGCTGGAACGGTTCGAAACCAGCATTAAGCGCCATTTGATGCCTAGAGGCGATTGGGCCACAATAGATTTTAAGTTTGACTTTGACGATCTGCTAAGACCAGACAGAGAAACCCGCATGGAAGCCAACAACAAGGCAATCAACAGCGGGCAGCTAACGCCAGACGAGGCGAGAAATGAAGAAGGGCGCGGGCCAATGCCTGGCGGTAATGCAATTTATCTTAACGGCACGTTAGTACCTGCCGGTATGGTTCGCGGTCAAACGCAAGGGGGCGGGAATGCACCACAAAATCCTACAACTGAATAGCGCCGGGGTTAAGTTTGACGGTGATAACCCTCGCATCTTTGAAGGCTATGCCAGTGTGTTCGGAGGCGTGGACTCTTATGGTGATATGATCATGCCGGGAGCTTATGCAGACACGCTGAAACAAGAGAACCGCAATGGCCGCGCTATCAAAATGCGCTGGAACCACTTCGGGCCCATCATCGGCAAGTGGCTGGAAATGTACGAAGACGAAAAAGGTCTTTATGTTCGTGGCGAGCTAACGCCTAACCACAGCACAGCCAGCGATGTGGCCGCAAGTCTTCAGCACAAAGCCGTTGAGGGTTTATCCATTGGTTACAGCATGGATGAAAACGGCTACGAGTATGACGGCGTAGTGCGAAAGCTGAAGAAAATAAAATTGAGTGAGATTAGCGTGGTTGAAGAGCCTGCTGATATTAATGCCAAGATTGATGGGATCAAAGGTCTTATTGATGAAATGGAAAGTTTTAAAGATGTGGAAAGTTTCCTGCGCGAGGCTTGCAGCTTTTCACGGACTGATGCGACCGCACTGGTAGGCCGCATTAAGTCTTTGTCGCACGGTGAGCGTGGCGGCGCAAAAGAAACCAGCGAACTAAAGCAACTGCTGCAAAAACGTAGCACCTTTTAACTGAGGATTACCGCCATGAGTACCGATTTTGACGAGCTAAAAACGCTGTTGGAGAAATCCGACGAAGAAGTGAAAAGCGCCTTTACGAAATTTGAAGGCCAGGTAAAGGAAAACGGCGAAGCCACCAAAGGCGTAAAGGATGAGCTTAAAGCTCAGACCGAGCGCAATGATGAAATCGCTGCCGAAATGAAGCGCCTGGAAGGTGAGATTACCGAGCTTTTCCAGAAGGGAACCAAGGGCGAAACCAAGCAGGCACCGAAATCTATCGGCGCTCAGTTTGTTGAGTCTGAGCAGTTCAAGAATTACCAATCTGGTAGCAGCAACAAAGCCAGTATGGAGTTCAAGAACACCATCATCGGTGAAGGCGGTAGCCCGCAAGAGCCGAATAACGACATTGTACCGCTGCAAACTATGGCGGGCATTGTTGGTGGCGCGTTTCGTCAGCTTCGACTGCTGGACTTGATCAACACCGGCCAGGCTAGTGGCAACACTATCCACTACACCCGCGAGTTGACATTCAGCAACGCGGCAGCGGAAACGGCAGAAGGCACAACCAAGCCATCGCCAACCTTGACCTTTGAAGGCATTGATACTCCAGTACGGACTATCGCGCACTTCCTGAAAGTGTCTAAGCAGGTTCTGGACGATGCGCCTGCCCTTCAGTCGTACATCGACCGGCGTCTGCGTTACGGCGTAGAGCTTCGCATGGAAAAGCAGGTCATCAACGGTGACGGCACTTCGCCTAACCTGAGTGGTATGCTTGCCAGCGGTAACTTCACCAGCCTTACAGCGGCCAGCGGTGATAACAACTTTGATTTTGCGAACAAGGCAAAATACAAGGTCGTTGAATCCGATTATCAGGCAGATTACTACCTGATCAACCCGGCTGATTGGGGCGCAATGGAGCGTCTGAAAGACAATGACGGGCGTTACATTGGTGATGGTGCCGTAGGCTACCTGCAAAACGGTCTGATTCCGACCCTGTGGGGGCTGCCTGTGATCCCGTCGAACAGCGTACCGGCTGGCAAACTGCTTTCAGTAGCCAACGATGCGTCGATGTTCTGGCAGCGTCAGGCTTCTACGGTCGAAATCTTTGACCAGAACGAAGATGACGTGAAAAACAACCTGCTCACCATTCGTGGCGAGGCGCGAGGCGCGTTTACCGTGTTCCGTCCTTCAGCGATTGTAGCCGGTGACTTGCCGAACCCTGCCGCGTAAAGCGATAGGCTAGGATAAGAGGGGCGGCTGTAAAACGCCGCCCCTTTTTTGTATCTGCTAATTAGGGGCAACAAATGAACCTCAAGGCAAAAAAGAATTTTAGCAACAACGTCACAGGCAACGTGGAAAGCGGCCAAACGCTTTATGATGTGCCTCAGCACGTAGCTATCCACCTTATTGATGCTGGTCTATGTGAAGCAGTGGGCATGGGTCAGGCAAAGCGCCCTTTAGACAGTGGGCAGGCTGCACAGTCGTCATCTTCGCAAGCGGGCCAAGCCTCACAGAACAAGATTGTGAATACGTCCGACAGCGACACGAGCGAGGGCAGTGTAAAGCCATCGCAATCAACACCACTTACAAACGAGTCCCTTGGGCAGACTGCATCTATGGATTCGACCGCGCTTGGTGGAAACGGTACTACGAAGAAACGCCGGAAGGGTGCGAAAAAGTAACCGGGGATAAGTGGGCGGCGAACGAATACGGACTGACAAGGGTTAAAGTTAGACCGGGCAACTGTTTAAGCACAGATCATGGCATTCTTGACAGCGGACAGAACAGCGGCCACGAGGCTATTCAGTACGCTTATCAAGCCGGGGCAAAGCGTATCATCCTGCTTGGCTATGATATGCAGCACACAGGCGGCAAGAGGCATTGGCACAGTGATCATCCGGGGCCGCTGAATAATTGCGAAGGGATTGCCCAGTGGGTAAAGCATTTCTCACCATTGGCCAGAGATATAGATTTTTACGGCGTTGAGGTTGTAAACTGTACAACAGAAACGGCGCTACATTGTTTCAAAAGGGGCGTAATCAGTGATTACTTATAAAGTGCAACGGGTTACAGAACCGGACATAGAGCCGATTACGCTTGCAAAGGCCAAAGAGCATCTTCGTATCGAGTCGGATTTTACGCTTGATGATGACTTGATTGGCGCGTATATCGGTGCAGCCAGGGATCAATCCGAGAAATACTGTAACCGTTCTTTTGCCCTTGCTGATTTCTTTCTGATGATTACCGGGTTCCCTGGCACCACTGCTGCAATCACCTTGCCCGATCCAAAGACTGCCGAAGTCACAGCAATTACATACATCGACGACAGCAACACGGAGCAGACCGTTGATCCGGGTGATTACGTTGTGGACATTGACCGACAGCAGATCAGGCCGACAGGTAACTGGCCTATTCGCGGCAAGTCTTTAAAGATCAGCTACAGCGCCGGTTATGACGCCAGTGCTTCGCCTGCTGAGACTATCCCTAAGAGCGTTGACCAAGCTATGTTGCTCATCATTGCCGATATGTACGAGCTACGGCAAAGCCAGATCGTGGGCAACATGATTTCAGAGAATCCAGCCGCATCCATGCGCCTTTCACTGCACCGCGTAGAAATGGGGGTCTAATATGTCACGACCTGGCGCAATGGATCAGAGAATTATCATCAGGCGCGTGGATAATAGAACGCCTGACGGTTATGGCGGCTTCACAGAGACTGTCACAACGCTTGCGACCGCATGGGCGGCTATCATTCCTAAAGGTGGCAGCGAACAGGACAGGGCCGACAGGGTTAATGCCGTGGGTACGGTTGTCTTTGCTATACGCAACCGCCAGGACATAGATTTTCTGGAGAATGATCGTATTGAGTGGCTTGGCCGTGACTACAACATAAGGGTTATTGAATACCCTAGCGACCGGGCGCAATACGTTGAGATTTTGGCGCAGCGCGGGGTTGCTGAGTAATGGCTTACAGCGGCGTAAAGATTGAGGGGCTGGAAGGGCTTCAGGACATTCTGGGCGACCTTGGGCCAAGGGCCGCACGTAACCTTAACCGCTCGACGATTCATGCCGTCGCTGGCATTGTACGCAAGGAGGCGCGAAAGAAAGCGCCAAAGGATGAGGGTACGCTCAAAAAGGCGATCAAGGCCAAAAGGCGCAAGCCTCGCCATCCTGATTATCCCTACAGTGATGTCATGGTTGAGCATGGCCGTAACGCTAAAAATGACGCATGGTATTGGCGCTTTGTTGAGTACGGGACACAAGACCTTCCAGCGCGTCCGTTTATCCAGCCAGCCATTGACGGTATCAGGTACGATATACCGGCTATTTACCGCAAAGAGTTTGCCAACAAGCTGGCCAAGATGCTTGCCAAAAAGAGGAAGCGTTAATGGGCATGGAATTAGAGCTACAGGAAGCAATCTTTCAGAACTTATCCGGCGATGCTCCATTGCTTGCTTTGGTTAATGGGATTTATGACTACGTGCCACAGCCCAATGATGCCGGTAGCCCTGCAAACTTCCCTTATGTTGTTGTAGGTGATGACAGCCTGAACGCATGGGACACGGATACCACTACCGGCGCGGATTCATCCATTGTTATTCATAGCTGGAGCCGGTACAAAGGCAAAAAAGAAATCAAGCAAATTCAGGGGGCCGTTTACGCGGCTTTGAACCGTGCTACACTAAGCATCGACGGTTATTCGTTTGTAACCTGTGACCTGCTAACCTCAGATAGCTTTATTGATTCTGATGGTATAACGCAACACAGTACGCAAACATTCAGAGTTCTTTTCAACACAGCCTGACGGAGGGCTAACCCATGCCAAACTATATTGGCCGAGATTTTTTGATCAAGAAAGCATCGACAGTTCTGGCTTCCGTCAGAGCAAAAACAGTCACCATCAACGGTGAGCCAATCGACATTACCACGGATAACAGCGCAGGTTATCGCACACTTTTGGGCGAAGCTGCAACGCGCTCGATTGATATGTCTGTTGAGGGTCTGACTGATGACGATACCCTACGCGCCATTATCCTGGGTGCTGGTGGTTCGCTTCTGTTGACTGATGTAACGGTTGATTATCCTGACGGTGCCAGTCTTGCCGGTGATTTCTTCCTGAACAGCATGGAAGAATCAGGCCAGCACACTGATGCGGTAGGCTTTTCGGCTTCGCTGCAATCATCCGGCATTTGGTCATATACACCCGCGTAAGAGGTTTTAAATGTCAGTCTTTGAAGATGTGACGCTTGAATGGGAAGGCAAGAGCAAAACCGTACCACATAACGATGTGATGCGAATGCTTGCGAAGGTTGAAGATCAGCTTACGTTGCACGAAATGCAGCTTTTCCGTCAACGCGGCACCGCTCCCCTGATCCGGGTGTCTATGGCTTACGCCTGTGCGCTTCGTCACGCTGGCTTTGAGGTTAGCGATGACGAGGTATACAAGCGAATCATGGACAGCAGCAGCGGCGATCAGGGACAGCTTGCGCTTACGATTGTAAGTAGCCTCCAGTCTATGATGGTGCCGCCTGCCAACCTGGACGTTAAGCAAGAGGCGACAAGCAAAAAGCCGGGAAAAGGCAAGGCCGTCAGCAACTCGTCAAAGAAGCGTACAGAGCCGCAGTCGGGCTAGGGTGGGTCACACCAACAGAGTTCTGGCGGCTGCATCCTGATGACTTTTTTTGGTTGTGGGAAACAAAACAGCCTGGGCACCGCGATAAGTGGGATGAGCTTTATCAGGCACTAAAAAGCGGGTGATATGTGGCAACAGTAATTGGCGATCTGGCGGTACGAATCGGCGCGGATACCAGTGGGTTAAACTCTGGTATGGCCAAGGCGAACAAGCGGATTGGCCAGTTAAGCCGTAAAGCCGCTGATGGCAGTAAGCAGATGGCCAAGTACGGCGCTGCTGCTGCCGCTGCTGGTGCCGCCATTGCAGCCGGTTTGGTTGTGAACAGTATTGCAGCCACACGCGAAACGGCTAATCTTGCTAAAATAGCAAATAGCAGCGTCTCTACCTTCCAGAAAATGGCCTTCGGTGCCAAGTCCGTTGGCATTGAAAACCAGAAACTAGCCGACATTCTTAAAGATACGTCTGATCGCGTGGGTGACTTCTTGGCCACTGGCGGCGGGCCGATGGCTGATTTTTTTGAGAACATAGCGCCAAAGATCGGCGTTACCGCTGAAGAGTTCCGCAACCTTTCAGGGCCGCAAGCCCTACAGAAATACGTCAACGGCCTGCAAGAAGCAAACCTTTCGCAATCAGAAATGACCTTCTTTATGGAGGCGATTGCCAGCGATGCCACGGCACTGATACCACTGTTAAAAGATGGTGGCGCAGCAATGGCAGAGCAGGCGGCACAAGCTGAAAGATTGGGGATTGTCCTTTCTGATATTAAAACTGCAAAGATTGAAGAAGCCGCCAAGCAGATGGCCAAGGTTGGCGAGATTAGCGAGGGCTTTGTTGATCAGTTTACGGCTGAGCTATCGCCGGTTATTACGGCATTAGGAAAACAGTTAGTTGGATTAACTGAGGACGTTGGCGGCGTGGATAATGCGGCTACTATTGCGTTTAATAATATGATTGAAGGGGTTGCGTTAGTTATTAACGCTTTCGATAGGATGAATCGAAACGTTTTGATGACACAAAACACCATTGATCAGTGGGCGGTACTGGTCAGAATTGGTTTACTGGAAGTGGCCAGGGAAATAATAGACATACCGCAAGACGCCGTTAATCAAATGATAATGGCTATCAACGAAATACCCGGAGTTAAATTTGATTTTATAGAAATGTCCGATACTAGCAAAAATATTACGGGCAAGATTGAAGATTCTAAAAAACAACTTCTTATATGGCGCGGCGAACTGGCCTCAATGCTTTCCGAGCCATTGAAAGGGGATATGTTAAAAAGTTTTGTGGCTGATGCCATAACAGTTGCGGAAGCTTCAGCAGCGGCAGCAGCAGCAGCGGCAAATAATACAGGCGGGGAAGGCGGTGGAAACAAAAAAGACGAAGAAGAAAAAGCCGCATTGCAAGAGAAGTTAGCCAGGATTGAAGAAGGCAACATGTCAGAAATGGAACTTCTTAGGGCCAAACTTGCAGAAGAAAACGCCATTATCAATGAGTCTAAAGAGAAAGGGCTGATTAGTGAGAAAGAATGGCGTGAAATGCTTTTGGAAAATCTTGATACATTTGAAGGAAAAAAGACCGACATAGAAGAAAAAGCAGCCGATGCCCGTAAGCGTCTGGCAAAGGAAGAGGCCGACTTTAAACGTAAAGCCTTGGGCGATGCCTTAAGCGATATGTCGACGCTGATGAATACAGAAAGCCGCAAGATGTTTGAAATAGGAAAGGCGGCTGCATTATCACAAGCCATCATAGACGGTTACGCAGCCATCACAGGCGCTTACAAGGTCGGCGCGTCTATCGGTGGCCCGATTCTTGGTGCTGCCTTTGGCGCGGCAGCTGGTGCGGCTACGTTTTCACAGATTAGCGCAATCAGAAGCCAGTCTTTTGGGTCAGGTGGCGGCGGGTCAGGTGGTTCAAGCGTAACCGGAAACATCAACGCACAATCTGAACCAGTACAGTCGCAACGCAGCACAAGCGTAGACATAAGCATCATCGGCGGCAACGACCGCGACAGAGCCGTGGCAGGGTCTATACTTGAGCAGATCAACGACGAGATAGAGCGCGGCGGACGTATTAGCAGAGTGGGGCTGGCATGAGCGAACGGGACAAGTGGGGCAGGATTCCGGCAACAATTATCGAGGTTGATCAGGATTTTTGCTCGCTTACGTGGAGCGAGGGCCAGTGTAAAGCTGGGCCAGAATCTAACCTTCAGATTTTCACCCGCGACTGGCCTACTGACGACATCTGGACAAAAACAGGAACCCCAACACCGGCTTTTCAAACGCCTAACGGCTTTCCCACTTACCTGATGGACCCGGATACTGGCGATTTTGTATTTGTTGAAGTAGCAGATAGAAGCCAGCTACCTGTTTATCAAGAAAGCAAAAGACTATATGGGTCGTTTGTTTATCAAGAAGCTGCGGCGGGAGAAGCAAGAATAAGCGTTGGCCTAACCATTGTCAGCGCAACAAGTGAAACAATATCTGTAATTGGTTTCGATATTTACACTGTTGACCGCTCTACGCTTTTTGTCGATCCAGAAGTAAACGACATAACAATTACTGACATTGGTGGTGGTTGGTATGAAGTCACTTATTACATTGACTCTGAAGATGTTACCACTAAAGCCTATACCGTTTATCAAGAGTTTCGAGTTATTCCGAACGGTGGAAACCCTACCACACTAATCAGAATAGGTGAGTCAGGTGTAAGCGATGGAATCTTTGAGGGCTTTGTAGAGACAGATGGCGAGCCAAAGCTACCAAACCCTGAGCCATGCTTTAACACTCTTTCGACTTGTCAGAACCTTCCAAACTATACCGTAAAAGGTTCGCTAGAGGCGCTCGATCTAATAAACCTTGGTACTGGGTCTTTGACTTATGAAAAAGATTTGCAAGGCTCAAGAAATGAAGGGCTTTTCGTTACTTTTTATTTTCGTGTAATTGGCGCGTTTGATTTTGCTGGCCTTGAGCCTGTTTTATCTGTTGGCAGCATTTTAAGTTGTTTTTATAGGTTCCCGTCAGGTGGCAGTCCATCTTTGCTATTTAGCGACGATGGCAGAGTTATAAGCAAGCCCCTGGATTTAGCAGACGGGACCACTTACAAGATTGCCGTGTTTGTTTCAAAGTCTGGAACCATAAGCGCGAGAGGGGTTAGCCAGTCAGATCAAGGCGACGCCTGGGACACAATGCCAGATCAGGTAGAGATATTCAGAGGTAACGACACTGTAGGACATGAAACTTATATCAGCGATTTGGTGATATACGATTATCAGCCGGAATTGCTTGATCCATCTGTCTCGAGTGTTGATGTTAGACAAAAAGGCGACCGATACGGTGACGCCGTATTCTATACAAAACTTAATAAAGCCTCTAATCTGATTTCTGAGGATGGGGTGACACCGAAAAACGCATTTAGCTCACCAGTTAGCGACCCTGATTTAGTCTCTTTGTCTGGGCTTGAGTTCGGAACAACCGACAAAGTTAAACTAGAGTATTACGATACAGAAGTTGAACTGCTAGAGCCGCCATTAACACTCAGGTTCTCAGAGCGTAGCAAGTCCAGCCGCTTGCCTGAAACCCTGCAAACCATACCTTCGCTGACAGGGGCCAGCAACAAGCCTGCACAGCTATCAGTAGGAGGCACCAACGAGAACATCAGCGCACTTGGGTCGCGTGATGAGCTTTCAGCGACTTTTCAGGATCATCCGTATTCTGATTTTTTGACAGACCCATATAGAGATCAGCGCACCTATGACCCCGAAAGCCAGGGCACGTTTTGGGGCAAGTGGGAAGCGCGAAACATTTACCGCCAGGGCTTTCCAGTTCGCAAGGTTTCGGGCTATGAGCTTGAAGGCGGCGGATTTGAGCGCACTAACGTTTATAACTACATTGTTGAAAAATCAGAAGGGCCAAGCAGTAGCGGCAAGTTTACGCTGTTCGGTTATGACATTCTGCAAGCGTTGCGGGCCGACCGTGCTGTGTTCCCGGCTGCAAGCAATGGTCGTTTGTCTGCTGACATTACCGACACTGCCACAACCCTAACTATGCAGCCGGTTGATGTGGGCGAAGAATACCCGGACGCTTTCCGCTGCATAATCGGCGGCGAAGGATTTGACGTTACCCGAAGCGGTGATGTGTTGACCTTTGATGGGACTGGATCACCAGCAACGCAGCGCGGCTTGTACGGCGGTGCAGAAGATCACTCAGAAGATGATACGGTCCAAGTTGTCGCGCAGTTTGACGCGATTCAGATTCACAATATTGCGTTTGATCTTATTACCACAGCAATCCCGGCGCTCGAGGGCAACATCCCTAAAGACAAGTGGGATTCATTGGCCGATGATTTCTTGCCGCGACTTTACAGCGCAGACATAACAGAGCCGACCGGCGTTGAGGATTTGCTGGCAGAGCTTACCAAGACAGCGCCAATATACTTTTACGCTGACGTAAGAACAAACCGCATTGAGCTTGAGGTTATCCGGGAGCCTTCACAAGTCGCGATTAACCTGACGGAAAACGCGCAACTTATAGGCGACTCAATAAGTCTGAAAGAATATCCAAAAGAGCGGATTGATGAAGTCTGGATTTATTACCGGATCCGTAACGCGGCTGAAGACATTGACGACGAAGAAAACTACTCTCAGCGGTTTATACTTGTTAACCCGCAAGAGCAAGACCGGCGCGGGCGTCGATCCATAAAGCGAATCTATACCCGTTGGATTGAAGCGGGCGCAAGGGACACAGCTGAAGAGATAGCGCAAGCGTACATCAGCCGCTTTCAGAACCCGCCTGTGCGCGTTAGCTTTGACCTTGATGCAAGGCAGGGTGACATATGGTTAGGCAACGTGGCGAACCTTGTGAGCCGACAGAAACAAGACCTGTTCGGTAATGACCGCAGTGATCTTAATTATCAGATCATTCAAGCGCAGGAATCAAAAGACGGTCATCAGTTCAGTTATGTTGCTCAGTCTTATGAGTTCTTTTCTCCGGTTAACCCAGAAGAAATAACTATTACGATTCAGCCAGAAAACACTGTTGACCAAGACACTGGAGACGTTAAGCAAATCAACTTGCGCGAATACTATGATCAAACTATTGCAACAGAAATACCAAACATATTTTTCGTTGTGGCCGGTGGCCCTTTGCCAGCTGGCGGGGCAAATGTAGGCGCTAACACTGGTCAGCTTTACAGCTTGTTTCTGCCTAACGATTGGCCGTGGTCGCCCAATATTGAAGTTAGAATAGAAGAGGGCGGCGTTGTTGCGGGGCGTGGTGGTCAAGGTGGGCAGGGTGTCTTGATTACGTTTACAGGCGGCGGCGGCGGAACACTAGACCAAAACCCGCAACCTGGTGAAGTTGGGCAAACAGCTTTCGAGATCGCTTATCCTGTGACCATCAATAACCTAGGCATCATAGGCGGCGGCGGCGGCGGTGGTGGTGGTTCGTTTGCACAAACCAATAGTGGCTTTGACGGCGGTTCTGGTGGTGGTGGTGCTGGATTGCTGGCAGGGCCAAGAGGACCAGATCAACCACCTGATTCTGGCAGATACGCTCAGATAGACGCCACAGCAGGGACGTTGCTAACTGGCGGGGCTGGCGGTTATTTAAAAAATACCGTGTCTGGCGCAACCAACTTTTCTGGAGGGCGCGGCGGCGATCTTGGACTGCCCGGTAGCGCGGGCGAAACAACCAACGGCGGAGTTTCGCCAGGCGGCAACGGGGCCGCAGGCGGGGCCGCTGGCCTTGCTATTGATGGCATAGCCAATGTAACTTTTAAAACTGACGCTCAAGGCAATCCAGTCCGAGGCGACATTAGAGGAAACGAGGCATGAGTGTACTAACTGAGTCGGGTCACGCAACAGAGTACCCGCTGAATCATGCCCGCATCTTGTACGGCAACGCTATTACGGCTGTCACTGCGACCGGCGTTAGCGGGGATTACCCGGCTAATGCTGTGCTGACCGAAACCACGTATGAGCGGTGGCGTCCTGCTGTGTCGGGTGATTCGCTGACGTTGACCATGACCGCGCAGAATATAAACGCCATTGCGCTTGGTGCGATTGCTGATCTTTCGTTTACTGTTGAGGTCAGAGGGCCGGGTGGTGCCTTTGAGCAGTTGAGCCTCTTTGTGCCAGATGGCCAGCCCTCGCTTGATGCAGATTTTGCATGGCAATCCTTTGGCCTGTTGGACTACTCACCCGACAATCAAGGCGTATTGCTGCTGATTAAAGAGCGGCTGATTGACGCCATACGTTTCACAGCCACATACGACACAACACGGCCAAGCATCGGCGTTATTCGTGCTGGCAAGGTTCTGGAAATGATCCGGCCTTTTTATCAGGGACACACCCCGTCTATCCTGGCAGGCAACAACACCATTCGGCCAAATGTATCAGAGTCCGGCGAATGGCTTGGCGCGTCATTGATTCGCCAGGGCCGCTCTGTATCAGCGCGGTGGCAGAACCTTCCAACGTCATGGGTGCGTCAGAAGTGGGCGCCGTTCGCTCAAACGATGAAAGACAGCCCGTTTTTCTTCGCCTGGAATGCTAAAGAGCATCCGACCGATGTTTTTTATTGCACCACTTCCGACACGCCGATGCCCACCCATAGCGGGCCTCGTGATCTTATGTCCGTCAGCTTAAGTGCCAGAGGCTACAGCGACGGCACCGAACCGGAGGTACTGAA
>Ga0307980_1000776_pt1 | contig 14070 bp, 19 predicted proteins | sample OrgLakmetage1060_FD_201817 | JGI IMG/M metagenome (GOLD analysis project Ga0307980, IMG submission 201817) | Saline water microbial communities from Organic Lake, Antarctica - #1060 | ecosystem: Environmental > Aquatic > Non-marine Saline and Alkaline > Saline | place: Antarctica: Organic Lake... | reverse complement strand
GGTTGCCGTCATTTTCTTTCGTGGATGTTCCATAAACACAGTAAATGCTGTGGATCATCTCATGAGGAATGCCGGGGCCGAAGTCACGGATCGAGAGCTTGTCCTCATCAATCTTGACGATGACCGGTCGGTCTTGGCGACCCGATACGATCTGGGCATCCCATGCGTTGCAAAGCACCTCACGAATCACGGCCAGAGGCTTATTGGAATAGAGGGTGTTGGACAGCACGGTGAAGAATTCAGCCGTTTGAGCAATTCCAAATTCTTCGACGTTCTTCCCACCAATTACGGCATGGGTATCATAGTCGTCACTGTGAGCAACTTGCATGGGTTTTTCCTTTGGTTCTGGTTGTTTATGTCCCCTATCTTCAATGGACCGCACCATCTACTTAGGTCAGATAATGCCAAGAAAATCCGATCTGTACGACGCCCTTATTATAATTAATTATTAAGGAGGGGTTATCGGCTGAGTTTCTCGCAACATGGCGATCCTCTTGCCTGCGGCCCATGCCCCCGAATGGTTACGGGGCTTAGCTGCATGGTTTGATCTGTATTTTCCGCGAGACACGAGACCCTTGCCAGATACCGAGAAGGCATCTTTTCTCTGGTTCGGTTTGCCTTCTCGTGCCTCTCGGGAAATACAGTTAATAATACTACGGGATTATGACGGACCCTGTGCTATCTGTATAGCGTCCTTGCCTTTGCCTGCGGTAGCTTGGCTTGGAACCAAGGAGGGATATGAACCCCCGACACCCGCTTTACGGTTCATTTCGACCCGGACTATTGCTGGGTGGTCAGGGGGAAGGCGAGCTTCCAAACTTCCTTCCCCCATCCCGTAGTACCGACACAGGCACAGTAGCTATGCTACCGTGTCAGTCAGTGTCTTGGAAGCCTTAAACTTGACGTTGTTCTTCGCAGCAATCGGAACCTGCTCACCAGTGCGAGGGTTCCGGCCCATGCGGGCTTCACGACGATTGACACTGAATGTGCCGAGGTTGTGGACACGGACGGTGCCGCTTTCCTTCAGACCTTGGCCGATGCAGTTGACGACGCCAGCAGCGATGTCAGCGATTTCCTCTTTGGTAATGCCAACATTTTGTTTGTGGATATGATCCACGATTTCTGAGAGAGTTTTCATGTAAATCCTTTCGGGATATGTCGCTCAGGTTATCTGGGCGATCTTTGCAGTAAATGCTATCCATTCACGTTTGGAAAGCATGTCGGCCCATTTGGGCTTGTGATCTGGGCTGACACCGTTGGGCATCGCCAGAGCAGCACGGACGAGTAGAACCTCGTGAGCCGAAAAAACCACTGACTGATCAGGCCATATGGATGACCACGAGGGGGAAGCAAGTCTCCTTGCAAGCAAGGTGCTAGAACACCTACGACCCATTCGTCAGCCACATTTACTGTGGCCGCAGTCGATGCAGACTTCGCAGCCTGCTTCGATCTTGAAGCTGAAACCTTTGCACTGAGGACAGCTATCAGGGACAGCAAGCATTCCCTTCTCAGGTGCCTGACCAGAACCAGTGTTAATAACTGGATAACCAGACACATAACCAATCCGCATCATGTGGGTTTCAATGACCCCACCGATAGCAGCCAACAAGGAAGGGACATATTTGCCCTTCATGAAGTTGCCACCTTTGGGATCGAAGACCTCTTTCAGTTCCTGCACAACGAATTCACTGTTGTGTGGACGCCGGAAGATTGCTGAGATCATACGGGCCATGCCGATGGTCCAAGCAAAGTGCTCGATGTTCTTCGAGGTGATGAAGATTTCGAACGGTCGTGTGACACCATTTTCTTCAATATCGGTGATGGTAACATAGACGCTATCCATCCCATATTTCAGTTTGTAGGTTGCACCTTCGAGCAGTTCAGGACGTTCAGTTGGAAGGTCTTCAGAAGGCATAACCTGTGCAGATTCCTTCTTTGGTTCCACCGATAGGACAGAGCCGGTCACATCGTTGGGACGATATGTGGTGCAGCCCTTGCAGCCCAAGGCATAGGCATAGAAGTACACGTCCTGAAAGTCTTCGAAGTTGATGTCCTCTGGGAGGTTGATCGTCTTCGAGATGGAACTGTCGATCCATTTCTGGGCAGCAGCCTGCATCTTGACGTGAGCTTCTGGTGGCAACGTCTGGGCAGACACGAAGTAATCTGGCAGATCGTCTGGATGTTCTGAGCCACCTTCACCGAACCATTTCCAGTATTTAGTAACTGCATAATCCTGCACCAATTCTTCGGTGCGGGTGCCGTCTTTCTGAAGTACCTTGCGGGTGTACTCATAGGCGAACACAGGCTCGATCCCAGAGGACACGTTACCAGCATAGAGGCTGATCGTCCCAGTGGGTGCAATGGAGGTCAGGAGAGCGTTTCTGATGCCGTGCTCACGGATGTCCACCTCAAGCTGAGGATCGTACTGACAGAGGCTGTGAGCGAAGGTGCCGGGGGCAAGGAACTTGTCAGCATCGAACAGGGGGAATGACCCCTTTTCTTCTGCCAGACGCACTGAGGCATAATAGGCTGCCAGAGCGATCTCACGCATCACCAAATCAGTGGTTTTAACAGTTTCATCAGAACCGTAGGTTTGACCTAACATGATGAACATGTCGGCCATGCCGGTGACACCCAACCCAAGACGACGCTTGGCCTTGGCTTCAGCTTCTTGCTGAGGCAAGGGAAACAGGGACACATCGACCACGTTGTCCATCATTCTGATGGCTGTACGGACTGTCTCTGAGAGAAGATCCTGATCTATGTAAGCGCCTTTCTCGAAGGGCTTCTTCACCATCTTCGCCATGTTGATGGAACCAAGGAGACAAGCTCCATACGGCGGGAGGGGCTGTTCGCCGCAGTTGGAGACCAAGACACCACCACGATCACAGGCAAGGAAGAATTTGTGGGTCTCCTCTACCGTGCCACAGAACACGTCTTGACGCTCCACAAGAGGCACTATGAATACGACTTTGTGTTTGGCATTGCGACGATAGACTGAAGCAAGACGTTGACCGGGAACAAGGTCACGAGCTTCAATACGATTTCGATCCAGATCAAAAAACTCATGAGTGTGAGTGCATTTGATTTTGGTTCCATCATCAAGAGTGACGAGAAGGAGTTCTTGGTCCGTAGCTGTCTTGAAGACATCCATAGGACGGTATACGAGCTTACCGGCTTGGTTCTCAGTCAGAACAAGTATACGCTTACCCTCCAGTTCAAAGAATGTCTTGGGACCATCAGAAGTCAGGATCTTTTCATCACCAGCAAAACACGGATTGGTGGCAGCAATCGTCTCGCAGTAATTAAGATTGTTTTTCTTATTAATGCGGTCGATGAAGATGACGCCCGGCTCGGCGTAATCGTAGGTGGATTGCATGATCCTGTTCCACAACTCGCGCGCCTGCACGGTGTGATAGATTTTGCCGTCGAACTGTAGCTCCCACGGGCCGTCGGCCTTCACCGCCTTCATGAAAGCGTCGGATACCAGTACGCTGAGGTTGAACATGCGTAGGCGAGCGCTGTCTTTCTTAGCCTCAATAAAGGCTTCAATATCAGGGTGATCGCAACGCATGGTTGCCATCATGGCACCACGACGAGAGCCTGCACTCATGATGGTGCGACACATCGCATCCCACACGTCCATAAACGACAAAGGACCAGAGGCGTCTGCTGCGACCCCTACGACAGGGGCACCAGCGGGACGAAGGGTACTGAAGTCATATCCAATGCCACCACCTTGTTGCATGGTCAGGGCAGCCTCTTTGAGCATGTCAAAGATACCACTCATGCTGTCAGGGACCGTACCCATGACGTAGCAGTTGAAAAGCGTGACCATCCGGCCAGTGCCAGCACCGGCAGTGATACGGCCAGCGGGCAGGAATTTGAAATCTTCCAGAGCGTCATAGAAGGTGTTCATGTATTTGTTTTGGGTTCCCGGTTCTTCAGCGACCGAGAGAGCACGGGCAATACGTTCCCATGAATTCTCGACGGCGAGATCAATCGGGGTGCCATTTGCTTCTTTGAAGCGGTATTTCATATCCCAGATTTGTTCTGAAATAGGTGCAGAAAATATTGACATATTCTGTCCTTTATTGGGTTAAGTGAGAAGCCCCAGATAACTTGATCAGAGGCTTCTACACAAGATGTTGTATGTCACCCGCGAGCAGGTACAGGCCGATCTTCTTGGTCTTGATACTTGCCTTCGTATTGAGCAGTGCGGGTGGTTTTATGGAAAATGGCTTGAGCAATACCAGCACCAGCAGGCAGATCGATCCGTTCATTACCATGGAAGACGAATTCCAGTGTTAGGAACCCGGTCCACCCCGGTTCAGCAACCGTGTTGAAGACCGATAACCCTTCCCGTGCCCATGTGGATTTGTCATGGATAATGGACACGACACGCTTGGGCATATCAAATTTGTCGATGGCCGATGCTCGAAGAAAACGGCCAATTACAGTGGTCTGTTGGCCCAAGTCATTGTCGATCTCGGTGTATCCTAGATGAGCCTGCTGAAGCAGTTCCTTGTAATACTCATCGGTGTTTGTACGTTGACCATCTTGGATCAACTCGACAAGACGCATGGTGTCAGGGGGATAGAACCTGATGTTCTGCTTGAGCCGGATGTCGTATCCGGCTTCTCCGAGACCATAGCTTACACCATGCTCCCGAATTTTGTGTGGGACCATATTCTTGATCGGGGATATTTCGATTAAATCTTTCCCATTAATGACCATTAATCATCTCCATATTCATTGACAGCGAGGTCTTCGATTATGTTGATCGCTTCCTCTTGCTGCTTGTGATGATCAGGATGATCCAGTTGATCGGCCACGTTTTGTTTTGCGAGGTCGATCACGATCTGAAAGGCATCAGCGATGTCCACGGGTTTCCTTTCCTTTTGTTCGAAGCAAGCTCCATTACAGTCATATCCACATGGATAACCACATCCTTGGTTATCCATAATATTACTCCTTAATATGAACAAGTTTACCGAAGTGAACTTGGGTTTCATTGCCAGCGTTGACGCCCACCCAGATGGTTGGGATGTCGATGCCCGGTGGCAAAGGTTGCATTGGAGCACAGCACATGTCTGAGAAGACAACGGCTGCGGTGGGTCGATGTTCGAGCATGTGCTCCCGGACAGGTCCGAGATCAGTGCCACCACGTCCGACGATGACAATCTCCTCGAAAGGGTCATCCTCGTAGAAGTCATATTCCCGTTGGATTTGATGATCGAACAGGACAAGGGTAAGCCTATGAGGATTAAAGGTTTCCTTAATAAACTTAACCTCCGAATTAAATCGGACGACTTCACCGTCAGAAACCGAGCCGGATACATCCAGATAATAGATCAGATGTTCCAGACCGCTTTCATCCTCCATGAGAGAGGGCAGGTACATGTCACGGTATCGGCGGTTGGGCCGGGACCAAGAGTAATCCTGTCCTGTCAGGGCTTGGAAGAACTGCCTGAGCAGAAGCTCCCACGGCAGCTTGGGTTGTAGAAACCGCTTGAGCATGGTATCGATCTCAGACGGCAAACCGTCATCACCTGCACCGCTCATCTTGGCAGCCGTAGAGGCTTGCACCACTTTGTTGATGATTGTGTGCTCAGCTACATCTCCCTCCCCTTCTTCTGGTTCAACGATGTCGCCTTTGTCGCCTTCTTCGTCCCAGCCTTCGCTGCCCCAGACGTAATCTCCAAGCACTGACAGGTCAGGCATGGAGTACAGGCTGTCGTAGATTTCCTCAGTGGGCTGTTCACCATAGCTGGCGTCGATCCAAGGGGAAGTGCCTGCGAAGGAATACCCTTGTGCTTTCAACATATTATTGATGTTAATATCACAGGCATAATTCCAGATTTCGAGATCACGGCTTCCACGACGGATCATGTGCAGCAATGCAATGTGCCAAAGCTCATGCAGCAGCACGGTGATGCGGGTGTCGAAGGGCAGTTTCAAGAACCAGTGAGGGTTCCAGTACAGGCTGATCCCGTTGGTTTGGGCCGTCTTGATGTCCTCTGTCCAGAGGAAGTTCACCGAACACATCAGCGGCCCTAGAAAGGCAGCATTGGAGCCGAGGAAGACTTTTGTCTTCACCCGGTCCATTTCCTTGTCGAGCACCTGATAGTCCAGTTCTTCAGTCATGGAGATACCTCGAAAGTTCGAGCATGGCCGACCGGAAGGATGGGTGGGCACGAAGCTCTGGTTTGCGGATCATGAGACCCCTGAGGAACAGTACTCGGAACTCGGATGAGAATCTGTTGATATAGGTGCTCACCTTGTCGAAGTTCTTGTCGGAACTGTGCTCGATCAGGTAGGTCGTCGTGGCGAATTTGACCGGAGGATCGGTCGGGACGTTGGTGTTTTCCGGGTCACTGAGAATATCCCCTATTTTGGGGAGATTTTGAAACACTTTTGTAAAGTTAATGAACTCTACGGCCACCCCTGATGTGATGGCACCGGCAAGCATGGGTGCTTTGGCGTCCATCTCATAGTGGTTATCGACGTAATTGAACGTCTTTCCGGTGATCAGCTTGTTGACGAATTCCCATGTGCGAGGGCAGCAGAAGGTCTTGTCGTTGTGATCAGGCCGGAAGTCATGAAGCTGACCGGGCATGTAATTCAGATAGGCCACGACACGCATGTCCCAGTTGAATTTGAAGGCCACATCTTCCATGAACTGACCGTGGTGAAGCTCCATCTCAAGATGGACGAACCGGCTCTGCAATGCCGTGCCCACGTTGTTGGTGATGGCCCTGTCGGTGTCGAGGTTGCCTGCGGCCACTATCATGACATTGGGGTGCAGCTTTAGTAGACCCACCATCTTGTCCAGCACGAGCTTATAGGCGGCTGCCTGCACGCTCTTGGGGGCTGCGTTGAACTCATCAAGGAAGATGAGCCAGCCGTTCTTGCCCTCTGGGAGAGGGGTACTTTCGACAGGGAACATGTCGAAGGGCATGAACTTGGCTTTGCCATCTTGGAAGTGAGGCAGGCCGGTGAGGTCTTCAGGGGCACAAGTGGACAGACGAACGTCCAGAAGCTCCATGCCATATTCTTCGGCAATGGCTCGGACGATGGCTGACTTGCCCATACCCGGTGAGGACCGTATGAAGGGGACCAGCCCTGCTTGCAGGATTTCGATGGAGAACTCTCGCACCTGACGTGGGGTGCATTTGAACGCGGACATTCCGGCCATTATCTTGTTTCCTTTTTGGTAATCATTTCGGGATAGCGATCTTCGATTTTGCCAGCGACGTGGATCAACCACACTGAAAGCTGACGGGCTGCGTCTGGGGTCAAAAAAATCTGTGCCCATTCAGCATTTTCAATGACTTTCAGTTCAACCTGAGCGTCATCTTCTTTGGCGACCATATAATCAGCCATGCGGTGCATATTCTCACAATATGTGAGACAGTTAATATGCAATTCATTATCAGGCATATTAAATGTCCTTCATAAAATACTGGTGAACCATGGAGTTGAGGAGACGCACGCCGATGGATGACGTTTTGTATTCCTCACGGACCATGGCTGAGATTGCACGCTGGGCTTCCCGTGGCTTCACATTTGGGGTGATTGCCAGATAATCCTTCAGAAGCTGAAGATGGGGCACGGCTGCCAGCAGGCTGTCGAGGTGGACCTCATCGGTCCAGAAGACCAAGGGCACACGGCCAACAAACTCATTGCGGATACCCGCGTCTTTAAGGTCTTCGAGAGACCTGATCTTCTGGTCACTGAAGGCACCGGCAAAGATGAAGACGCACTTGTCCACACGGACCTGTTCGTACTTTCCATAATCGGTGAAAATGGACACATGGGTGCTTTCAAGGACACGCAGGAACTCATCCTGCACGTCGGACCTGAAGCTCTGGGTGCCTTCGCCGTTGCGTTGGAACAGCTTGTCGAACTCATCCACGAAGATGATGTTTGGCTTGTTCCAGTGCTGACGCAGAGGACGCATGGCCTTGGTCAGACTGTTGCCTGACATGCCTTCAGCCGTAAGCTGAGCGGCATTAATCTCGAAGAAGTCCATGTTCAATTCTTCTGCTATCTGGTTCACCAGAAAGCTCTTGCCTGTCCCTGTGGGGCCAGTGAGGAAGAAGTGAGGACGGATGGCACACTCAGACTGCTGAGCGGCCATCATGAGGTGTGTGATCTGGGATTTGATTTTCTCTTGTTCTGGAAACATGGCTTGGAAGCTCCATTATGTTAAAAAAAAGGCTTCCTGATTATATAAGAGAGCCTTGGGTGGGTTTCGAAGTCGAGTGGGTGTCAGCCGTCAGTGTTCTGGTTTTCCAGAAGCTCCGACGCATCGCCTTGGAAAGGGCAATACCGAGGACACAGGCGCTGAGGGTTTTGATTGAGCTTCGCATTTTTGTTTATCTCTCCGTTTTTGATTTTGTTTGTGAGTAACCATTTCTAAATGGTTTTCATTACAGCACAAACGATTATTGCATTTATGGTCAATCTGTTTCTTTCCCGGTATATAACCAAAAAAGTGTGTGAAAATAACTATATGGACTGCAACCGTTTGACCAGACAGGTGCATACGAGGATAGCCACCCCCACGTCCGTTACCGGATGTCGGGCCTTGCCAGATATGACAGGGACTAGATTTTCCATCGACCTTGAAGCCGAGGTCTATAATTTTGAGGCGCGATCTTATCTTGTCGAGGATGTCCAGTCGTCTGTCGTAGAACATGTTTCGGAAGCTCCAAATAGTCGGGGGAACCATCGAAAGATGTGTAACTGGGGTCGTTTTCCCAGATGACATAGCTGGGCCATATGTACCCGATGTTGTCTCTTTCCTCTGGTTCCGGTGCCAGTTCTGGACCTCTACCGAAGAACGAGAGATCAGCTATGAATTCGGGGAGGAGCAGCAGGTTCCTCTGTCTGAGCTTGTGCAGGAAGGCATGGTTGCCTTCGCGTCTGCCGCTACGAGGTGGCAGGCAGTCATGATACCGATCCCGGTAATCACGATCAGACCTGTAATCGTAGGGGTAGCCGTCACCCATCACCCGGTAATGGTCTTCGTGGAACGAAGCCTTGAACCTGAAGGAATGATCCGGTCGGTCCCCAAGCAAAATCCGCGATGCCCTTGTCAACGAGCGTCCAAAGAGGCCGGTTGCGTTGGGAGGTTCCGAAGCCGGTACGATGCGGGATGAACCCACTCTGTAATAGTTCAGCGGCAAGTTCGGATTGGCGTTTGGTGAGTTGTACCATTTCTCCTCCATATACTATCTCCATTAATAAAAAATGGCTCCCTAATTATGGAGAGCCATTATTCTAAATACCGAAAAACTCATTAGAGAGATTATTCAGCTTCAACTCAAGGCGTAGTTCGTATCAAGGATGTCAATATACATTTCAGGATCGATCTTATCGACTTTGATCCGACGCTTGACGATCTGGCTGATCATGAAGCTCAGGAGATCACTCTGAGCCACCATCGAGAGCAGGATGTTGTACTGCCAACGAAGGTCATTGCCATAGTTGGGCAACACCCGGAAGCAGTCATGCACGCTGAGCACCTTGAAGGGCTTGGCAGGCAAGCTGTGAACCAGACGAGAGAGAGCATCAGTGTTGAGGTGGCCCATGTTGGCAGGGTCCACATACTGAAGCACACGAGCACTGAAGAAGCCGCTCTCCTTGTGCAGTTCGGCCAGACGCATGATAATCTTATCTTCATCACGGCTCTTGGACGTGCCTGTCCTTCCGTTCTCCATCCAGCCGATGATCTTGTCCACTTTTACTGGATCAAAATCACAACGGCGTGTCATCTCACGAACGAGCATGCCGTCGAGGCCATGGTTCATGTTAGCACCCAGCGACCGTCCACCTTGGATCGGCTGATTAACTGAGTAATTGACCTCAAAAGGCTCATTAAGAAATGAGACATAATCGGTGACGTTGCCCATGACCTTGATCTTCACATGGAAGTTGTCGGGCATGATCCATTGGTTAATCAGAGTCGTGTCATCCCAGATGGCGAGCATGGTCTTAGTGACTTCCCAAGGTCCGGGAGCCTCTGCTTCCATGGTCTCATAGAACGTGTCCAGCAAGGCACCTTCACCGAAGACACGCTTGGGCACTGCCGTGGACGAGTAGAAGGCCGTCATGATGGCTTCCTTGGTCTTGTCACGGGTGATCTTGGCTGTGTCCTCAATGCGGGCACACATCGCCTGATAGAGGGCTGTGTACGCATCCATGCGTTTCCCGTTGTCGAGGACGTTGCAGAGCAGAGCAGCCTTCCTGTCGCCTGTCAGGGCAGCCAGAAGCTGAATGCCTGATGCTGTCGCATCCAGACTTATCGGATAACCCGTGGGTTTACTATTCATGACATCCTGCCATGCAGTGATGCCTGCGAAGAACAGGGCTGGTTCTTCAGCCTTGCTCACGAGGGTGTCAAGGTGATGCTGGTTCTCATCGAACCATGCAATGCGAACATCCCAGTCCTCTTTGTCGAGGCCATAGTTGTTGGCGATGTCGATCTTCAGGTATTCCCGTCCCGTGAACTGTTGAAATGCCATATTATTTGCTCCTTGGTCGTCGGTTATTGAGTTAATCTTTGCGGATTTTGAGAGACCCTGCCAGCTTGGCTGCAAGCTGGTTGATTTCGAAAGCGATCTCTTTGCTCTCTCTGGTCGCACTGTCAGCGTTCATGATGGCTTGGGTCTGCATCTGCATCATGCGGGCATGTCCCACATAGCCATTGTGTTTGAAGGCTCGGAGACGACGCTCTTTGCCTTCTGGGCTTTCACCCGTTTTCTTGTACTTGCTGGGCATAAAGCTCATTCCTCTTATCCACACATGCCTGACATTGAAGGCACATGTGCAGCTTATAAACTGGAACGTAGAAGACGATCATGCAGTCATTGTTGACACATAGCTTTGGCTTTTCGCGCATGGTACTCTCTCTCCAATTTCAGCCTTTGGTTTTTGTGGTAATCATACATAAAATAATTACCACGCTTTTGATGAAACTCCTCCCATCCACCGTGGTCAGCGATGGTCAGGCCGAGTTCACGGTCAGCCATCGACTGTCTCCTGATCAGCGAACTCGATCACAGCCTTGTTCCAAGTATTACCTTGGTAATTGATGTGATAACCCTGACAATATACGCGACCGCGTTTGTCATACTTGTGGGTCAGGTAGAATTCGGTGCCTGCAATATCGAGATGACCCATTACCTCATAGGCAGTGCGGTCATATTTCTCGAAGGCTTTGACACGCTTCTTGTATTCAGAGTGCTCCTCACCTGTTTTGGGTTTGTCGAGGTTCCTCCACTGGTTCTTGATCATCGACGTGACCCGGTGATTGAGCGTGAGCTTCACGCTGTTCACATGGTTCAGGTGGTCGAGACAAACATCGAAGTCATGATGATTATCTTTCAGGATTACTGAATTTCTGGATGTATAATACCCAGTATCAGTGTTGTCCTGAAGCTCCTTGGGAGGCACGACCATTGGCATTGGGAACTGATAGGTATCAAGCTCCTGTTGGACATCAGGCGTGATGTCATACTTGACGATGAACTGCTTGGTGCGTGGGTTCCAATCCACGAGGTCGATCTGACAGGCCAGCAGCAGAGCATCAGCAGTGGCTTGGCAGTCGCCTTTGAAGTGCTTTCGCAGGATGCCCACGAGGACAGGGACACCAGCACGCTTATGCAGCACCATCTGAACCAGAAGGGAGAAGCCGAAGGTCGGGTCGATCTTGTTCTTGATCATGATCTCTTTGAAGGGAAGGTCAGCGTCGGTGAACTCTTTCTTGATGCGTGCATGAAGCTGGTTCTTGTGAAACAGCTTTTCCATCTCGATCTGGACTTCTTGCATGTTGATGACCCTTTCATATGCTATTTGCTCTTGGTGTCTGGCGTCTTTCAGATATTTCACGATGGCACTATCTGAGGTAATCGCGTGGACCAGATGTCTGATCTCACGGATCAAGGTGATGGCCCCGCCAATGATGGCGAGGATTATTCTGAGTATAGCCATGGGGTTAGCTCCTAAAAGGTGCCCCAGAATTTGGCCTGTGAGCACAGGTAATCTTTCCACAGGGTATCGAAGAACAAGTTCTCCGCTTCCCGTGAGGCATCTCTGAACATCGGTGCGATGTCCTTGTGATGCAGACCTGCAAGGCCACAGCCAATGCACGTCACCTGAAACTGAATGTCAGGGTCCACTGCGGCAGCTAGTTCCAAGAATATATCCACATGATCCTTGATCTGTTTCAGGGGCAGCGTGTGCTGGATTTTGGCGTCCTTGGTGGGTATCGCATAGCTCTGACCAAAGAGGCCAAGTCCCTGACCCATAATGGCACCCTTGTGCTTATGGGCAAACTTGGCTGCACCGGCACCGTGGATGCCAGCTTCATTACTTCCGAAAGGTAAAGATCATTTGATTGGTATTCATAATGATCGCCTCCTATTTTTTATGGGATTTTGCTTTATCCATAGGGGTTAAGATTGCGTCCTCAAGAGACATTCCTCTATGACGACGTTGCTTGATTATATGATAACCAATGCCCATTATCCTACACCATTCATTTATAGAATGTGTTTGATTATTAAGCGTGATTAACTTGGTGTTTGTTGTATTCTGGGCTTGGGTTGATACTGTTGCCCAGATGCAGTTGCTTGGTTCATAGTCACCAGCATTGTCTTTGCGTTCTATTGAATGCTTATCAGGGCGTTGACCCATATCAGCAAAGAACGCTTCAAAATCATCCCAGCGTTTGCAAATAGATATGCCTGCGTATTTGGGATTAACTTTGACCCTTTGGTGCATAGCAGTCCAAGAGCGATATGCTCCTGTTGCGTTGCCGCGTACTGCTTGTGAATGCACTGTGTTTTTCTCGGCCACCACCTCTGAACGGTAACACCCACAGGATGTCGTGTTCAGATGACGTACCCAAGCCAAAGGCTTATCAATAATGGTTCCACATTCACATTTGAATTGGCACCATCTGGTTTTGCCTCGCATACCTAGTTCACCAAGATATGTGAGGCGTGTATTTTCCATTACTTGACCTGTAATAAGCTCAATTCTTGGTGGCATGTTTTTCTCCTTGTGTACCCACAAAAACTACCAAACAAGAATATGAATTGTCAAGAACCAAAGACAAAAATGCTTTTTGCATTATCCATGTTAATGCTTCCTTTGGTGGACAACATATCCATAGGATATGCCATCTTCGAAGCCACGGCGCATCTGTGACATCAGAGGGTCGATCTTCTGGTTCAGGTCTTGAGGATCATCGCTGTCTATGGCTGTGTTCCAGCCAACCGCGTAGCCCACACCAAGGATACCAGCGATCTGAAGCATGGCACGCTTGATCTCTGCTTCGTGATCAGGGCCTACATCGGTGGGTTCTTCGCCATTCTCATCAATGATATCCATCTCAACGATGTCTTTCATACTGTCGGCCAGCAGTGCCTGCATGGCCTGATAGTGCGGCTTTATGTCTTCCATCAGCTTTACCAGCCGAGGGTCGATCTGGGCGGCACGTCTTACGCAATCATCACACATGTTTCACCACTTTCATTTGGTTCTGAAGCTCATCCACCTTGAGGACCAAGGCTTCGAGTTCTTCAGGTGTTTTGGCAGCACCCAGATTGATGATCGGGATGTCGAGGGCCACAGCGATCCTGAGTGCTTGGGCAGTGCCACCACGCAGTTCGCCATAGGGTGTCCAGCAGACCACAAAGCGACTTGCTACGACCATCTCACCATGCAGGGCTTCCATCCCTACCATGATGCGTGTGTTGCGCTGGTGGAGCAGCCTGACGCTCGGTGAGCACTTCTTCCATGCTGGATGGAATTTGGCTGTGAACGCCTTCTCCTTGTTGTTGAACGGATAGGCTTTTGAATTCAGGTCACTGCCATGGTGGTTGAAGGTCTTCCACGGCAGATAGATTTCGGTCTTGCCTCCCTGTCGTAGAGCACCTTCTTCGAAGCTGGCATCTGCACCGTTGGCTGCACCTGATCTGAGTATCCAGCCTTGGTCAGCCAGATATGCCCCAATATGGTGCATAATATTCAAGATATTCTCAGGAGTATCTCGTG
>Ga0307980_1000774_pt1 | contig 14073 bp, 10 predicted proteins | sample OrgLakmetage1060_FD_201817 | JGI IMG/M metagenome (GOLD analysis project Ga0307980, IMG submission 201817) | Saline water microbial communities from Organic Lake, Antarctica - #1060 | ecosystem: Environmental > Aquatic > Non-marine Saline and Alkaline > Saline | place: Antarctica: Organic Lake... | reverse complement strand
CCCAGTCGTAACCGCGACAACCGCATGTTCTTTGTTGCGACCTGTTGCAAAAGCATTTGGTGATGCATCATCTACGATATAGATTTTTGGTTTTGGCAGTCCTGCAGTAATGGATAGATTCTCTACAATCCTATGAAGTTCTGGAGCATCTGCAAAAGCAACTTCTTGGGCTCCTGTCATTTTGATTACCGTCTTATGAGAAAACCAATACGCCCATATATTCATACCTATTGAAATAATAACAGCAAGATATAAAATTTGAGGTGAATTGAAATAATAACTTAGAAAGTATCCAAGACCCAGAACAATACCAAAAAATAATAACATAAGAAACCATGTTTTTAGTTTGTTACTACGCTCGTGTGTATAAAAATTTTTCATACCGATAGTATAGCATTTTCAGCCTTGAGTTAATAAAAATTACGAAGATCAAATCTTCGTAATTTTATAGGACTCTTTGGTTATTTAAACGAAACAGCAACGGGCTCTCGTGCAGTTGAAGTTTCATCTAATTCAAAGAATTCCCGAGAATTGAAACCAAAACTTCCTGCTATAAGATTTGCTGGAAATGATTGTACGGCAATATTTAAATCGCGAACATTCATATTATAAAATCTTCGTGCTGCCTGTATTTTATTTTCAGTATCGGTTAATTCGTTTTGTAGATCCAAAAAGTTTTCATTTGCCTTGAGGTCTGGATAGGCTTCGGCAATAGCCATTAATTTACCCAAAGCTCCAGAAATACCTGATTGCATGGTAGCAAATTCAGCCATTTGATCAGGTGTCACATTAGCAACATCAATATTCATTGCTGTTGCCTGAGCACGCGCCTCGACAACGGCATCAAGCGTCTCTCGTTCATGACTCGCATACCCTTTTACGGCTTCAACTAAATTAGGAATAAGATCATACCGACGTTTCAATTGAACATCAATATCAGCCCACGCTTCATCAGTCCGAACCCGAAGTTTTACAAGATTATTGTATAAACCAATAATAAACACAGCAATAACTGCCAAAATAATTAACCCAATGTACATATAAATAATAAATTAGTCTTTTAATATAACCAGTATAACAAAAAAGCGCTCACAAGGAACGCTTTATTCAAATAATATGTTGTATTTTTTTATATCCCCTGATTTATCAAGTTCAATAATTATCTTATTAAATTCTTTTTTTGAAATATTATTTGAATCATATAATTTTTGATGATACGTTTTGAACGTATTATCTTTTTTTATGATGTCAATTTGATAATAATCTGTATGTAAATTATTATCAGTAATTGAAGAATACAAAGTACCTCCATCTTTGGTGAATGCAGAACTGATATCAATAGAAAATATTTGATCCAATGATTCATGTAGGCTTATCGAAGTCAGACTGTCTTTTTTAATATCTTTTATTTTAATAGTTTTTGTTCTTGAAATAAAAAGTGCTCCTCCTCGAAGATTCAGACTCTGTATTTTTCCATTATAATGGTGTACATAAAATTCTAGATGTCCATTTGGTATCAAGAGACCTTGGGTGATAATTTTTCCAGTTACAAGAACTTTTTTCTCATAAGCATTATTTTCGTTAATCGAACTTCCCAGTATGAAAACCAAGAAGCTCATCATCAGCATTTTTGTTTTCATGGTTAAATTTTTAGTTTAATAACATTAAAGCATTTTATTATTTATCGTCCAAATTATTTAAACGATCAAATATATTCAATCTTGTATAAAAAAATACCTTTCGGTATTTTTTTATTGAACGTCTTTTTTTTCTTTTCCTACCAACATGGTTAACAAAGGCGAAGCCAAGAAAATTGATGAATAGGTTCCCACCAATGTTCCTAACAATAATACCAATGACAAGGTCTGTGTTGCCGCTGGGCCTCTGAAATAAAGAGCCAGCAATACAACCAATAACGTCAACGATGTAAAAATAGAACGCGTAATAGTTTGACCAATAGCATTACCAACTGTTTTGGTAAATGATTCTTTTTTATTTTTTTCTTGATTATCTGACAAAGACTCTCGAATCCTATCAAAAACAACAATAGTATCATTTACCGATAACCCAAGAATGGACAAGAGTCCGACGACATACAAAGTATCAACCTCGGTTCCCAATAGGGTCAAAATCCCAATAGGAATAATAATGTCATGCAATAATGCAATCACTGCGACTATCCCATATTTCCACGAAGAAATAGGATAGGTTACCTTTCGAAAGGCATAGGCAACAAAGAGGATAATACCTAACGAAACAGCAATCAATGCATACAGAGATTTTGTTCGAAGCTCTCTTCCGACTGATGGTCCAATTGAATTATATCGTTCGATAGACATCTCAGACCCTTCTACATTCATCAAAGAAACCAAGGCCTTCCTATCTTCTTCTGATATCGTTTGTGTTTTGACAACATATCCATTATCTCCAAAAGGTTGTACGAGTACGTTTTCAAATCCACCTTCAAAGAGACTCGTTCTTAGAATATCTATTTCAGGTTTTTGTTCATAAGAAACTTCCAAAACAGAACCTCCCGTGAATTCTATTCCATAATCTAAACCGATAGATCCAATAACAACAATACCTGTCAAAACGAGTATTGCTGAAAAACTAATAAACCACTTTCTATATTTTGTAATAAACATATGACTATTTGTTAAAACCATTTTGGTATAAGAATCTCATAATTTTTGAACTCTTTCCTTTTTTCTTTGCCAAAGACAATAATAAGAATCGAGTGACCGTAACCGCCGTGAACATAGAAATTAAAATTCCCAATCCAAAGGTCAATGCAAATCCTTTGATCAACGCAGTCCCAAACCAAAACAGAAATACGGCTGAGATAATTGATGAAATATTTGCATCTCTAATTGATGCCCAGGCTCGTTTGAATCCAATTTCAACAGCAGCATATCGATTTGCGCCTTTTTTTAATTCCTCTTTCATTCGCTCAAAAATCAATATATTCGCATCTACCGCAATACCAATTGAAATAATAAATCCCGTAATCCCTGCCGAAGTCAGCGTAATAGGAATAGTTTTAAACATCCATAACATAATAGTTGTATAAATTCCCAAGGCAATAACCGCAATCAATCCTGGTAATCGATACCAAAGAACCAACACAATCCCAACAAGAATAAGACCAAGAACACCAGCAAAAACCCCCGCGTTCACCGCATCCTGACCAAGAGTTGGTCCAATAGTGTTTGTTGAAATTAATTCAATAGGAATAGGCAAAGCCCCAGAATTAAGTCTTCCGACAGTTTCCTTTGCTTCATCAATGGTAAAGGATCCTTCAATGATTGCTTGACCACCTGAGATAGCTTGGTTTACAACAGGAGCAGAAACAATAACGCCATCAAGAAAAATAGCAATAGTTCTGCCTATATTATTTCGCGTTAGCTCTTCAAAAAGATCTGCACCTTCTCGATCAAAAGACAGTGCGATAATCGGTTGTGATTGTAATGAACCACCGCTTTGAATCCCGCCCTGAGAAAATTGTAATTGTGCTTTTTCAAGATACTTACCGGTTAAGGGTGAATTCACATAACGTTGTGATTCCAATGCCATGATAGCATTGATATCAAATTCTTCACCTGCAACTAAATTCCCTTCTTCGTCAGTATTGAGAGACGAAACAAGGACCTCTATCTCATCGTTAATACGTTCTTGTTCTTCAAGAGATGCCTCTGATTTAAATTCCAAAAAAGGCGTCTGACCAATCAAATCGACAGCCTCGTCAAGATCAGTAACCCCTGGTAATTCAACGACTAAACGTTGTTCAGTACCCTCAACACCCAGACTATGGGTTTCAGTATTTACATTTGGTTCAGCAATACCAAAAGCATTAATACGGCGCTCTATAGTATCGCGCAAGGCATCCATTGAATCAGAGATTTCTCCTTCATCTACTTCTGATATATCCGCACGATAGACCAAATAACTTCCTCCTGATAAATCTAAACCTAATTTAAAAGGTTGTGTTTCTTGGCTTTGGTAAATATATCCACCAAGAAATACACCCAACACAATAAAGGTAAATGCAATAAGTCTTATTTTTAACATATACCTATACTTTATACGTTTTATGCTTTTTTTCAATGAGCTACAGAGTATTATGAATAATACAACAATAGCGAATTGATGTCGGAGTAATGAGTACATGAACAAAGTGAGTATTACGAATTGCTCTCGACGCAATGAGCTACAGAGTATTATGAATAATACAACAATAGCGAATTGATGTCGGAGTAATGAGTACATGAACAAAGTGAGTATTACGAATTACTCTCGACGCAATGAGTAAGGAAGTCTTTTTAGACGACAATAGCGAATTGATGTCGGAGTAATAAGTACATGAACAAGGTGAGTATTATGAATTGCTCTCGACGCAATGAGTAAATATATCAACTTACCTAAAGAAAAAACCCTAATAGATAAGGTCTTTTTAAAAAGTTTTAAATCATGTTGTAAAATAAATTTATAGATTAAAGATAAAGAGCACTGTCTGAAAATTTCTAAGGATTATTTCTTATAATAATTTTATTAACAATAATTACCGTAACAGTACCCAAAATCCATCCCACCAAAATATCAATTGGAAAATGAACTCCTGAAATAACTCGCGCCAAAGATATCAGAATAGTAAAGATCCAAAAAAGTATCCCTATCTTTTTATGATATATATACAAAGCCGTTGCCAAGGCTGCAAAGAGTGTAGCATGACCCGAAGGAAATGAATCAAATCCTCCATACGGAAAAAGGGGTAGGATTTCACTACTGAAACGAATAAAAGGTCGCGGCATCATAAAAGTTATTTTCATAATATATGAAATACCCCATGCTGCCAAAATACCAAAAATGGTAAAAATACCTTCCTTTAGTGAATCTCGAGATATAAACTCTGGTTTATTACTGTTTCGTTTATGGTGATGAGCTACCATAAAGAAAACACCCAGAAATACAAGGTATACATCAATTTCCTGCGCAATAACATACAACCAAAATCTTAACTCCTCTGATCCAAGAGACCAGGAATAAAGCCAGAAAAATATATCACTATGAATTTGTATAAATGTTTCGATCATAATCAGCGTAGGCTGCGTGCAGCAAGTTGTTATATAAAATAGCAATCGTCAGAGGTCCAATACCTCCAGGAACAGGAGTCATGATTGATGCTTTTTTTATTGCATCAGGATGAACATCGCCTATGATCTTTTTACCAGACTCACTTGTACCAGCATCAAAAATAATAACACCCTCTTTGATAAAAAAGTCTTTTATCATATGCGGTTGACCTACACCCGAGATGATAATATCCGAATCATTCATAAGTTGATGAAGAACATAGATATCAGTTTGTTTGTCCACCAAAGTATAATGATATTTTTCACGATCCATCCACAACACCGTCGGATAACCAACCAAGGTTCCATTTCCAACAATCAGAGTTTTAAATGATTTAAAATCAACATCATGTTGTTGCGCAATATAGGCAATGGCCCCTGTTACGGGCGGAAAAAAATCTGTCTTGTTTTGAATAAAATTATTACGTGTTTTTTCTGCGAGAACATCTATGTCTTTGCCTGGGTCAACACTATTTAATAACATATCCCGGTCTAAATGTTCAGGTAGAGGTAATTGAATAATAACACCATCAGCATCTTGTTGATGCTTTTCAACATAGGCAATAGCCTCTTCGAGAGTAATATCTGCCCCAAGACGATGAATTACGACCTCTGCGCCAACAAACGCACCAAAAATTTCTTTGTATTTTACAAAATTATCTATAACAGGATCAGAACCTATATAAATAATATGCAAAGAAGGAGATTTTTCTTGTTGGATTATATATTCTTTTATTGAATCTCTTAATTCTAATGAAAGTTTTTTTCCATCTACCAAAATCGTCATAATCATATCAGTATACCTATTTACACCAGAGAATAAAGCTTTGCGTTGAGAAAAAAGTTTACAAATTTATTTTAGTTAACCAAGGAAAACTTCAGGAGAATTATTTTTGTATACCGATCTAGATTGTCCATGCATAGACATTAATATTCCTAAACCAACCCATTCAACCAATAAATGAGAGCCTCCATAGGACATAAACGGTAAGGTAACTCCTGTTACAGGCATAAGTCCAATATTCATACCTATATTAATAATAATATGAGTCATAAAATAGAGTGCTAATCCAACAGCAAATAATAATTCGAAATTACTATTCATTTGATATCCCAATAATAATATTCGAATAATAACAATTCCAAACAAGGCTAATACAATAATAGAACCAATAAATCCCCATTCTTCAGCCACAGCTGCATAGATAAAATCTGTTTCATGTTCAGGTAAGAAACTTAATCGTGATTGGGTTCCATATCCCACACCCTTACCAGCAAGCTGGCCAGAACCAACAGCAATCGTTGACTGAAAAGCGTTATAGCCCGTTCCTTGAATATCAGACAGAGGATCAATAAACGTTCTTAGGCGGTCTTTTTGATACTCTTTGAAAACAAAGGTCCACATAACCATAAATATCCCAAGCCCACCAAGAAAGAGTATCAATAGATGCCTTCGAGAAATTCCAGAAACAAGAATCATTCCAAACCAAATACCAAAAAGAATAATTGCAGAACCAAAGTCTGGTTGAATAAAAATAAGGAGAAAGGGAATGACAAAATATATTCCTGTAATAATAATATGTTTAATAGCTCGTATCTCGATATGTCGTCGAGCAAGATATTTTGCGAGTACCAGTATTAAGGTTAATTTAATAAGATCAGAAGGCTGAAAAGAAAATCCACCAAAATCAAACCAACTCGTTGCTCCTTTGTTAGTTGAACCAATAAAAATTAATGCTAAAAGTAGCGATACACCAATACCATAGAGTATTAAAACAATACGAGATTGTTTAAGAAAAGAAACATCAAGAGAAGAAACAATGAGAAATGCCGCAAAAGATATTCCTATCCATAATAATTGACGATATGCCAATAATCCTCCTCCATCAGAAAACGAACTCATAGTAGCAACAGAAAGTGCCATTAAGGGAATTAATGACACAACAATCCACCAGTCTATTTTTTTTAATACAGAAAATTTCATATACTATTGTTCTACAACAGATCTATTTAAAAAAGGATCAATCCGCGGAATAATTTCTATACGAGAAACAGTATCGCCAAAAGGCTCTGGCCAGGAATAAAAAACCTGGGTTGATTCTCCCTGGGAAAGGCTATCGGTAAAGGTTTGACTGGCAGCAATGGCATTATCTTTTTGATTATACAAAATAGCGACAACAGGAATATTATCAAAATCAAAGAATGTTTTATTTTCCACAGATGCACTTAATTTTGGTGCGGTGTCTTGATTTGTTAAGACAGGTTGAGTAACATCAAATAAATCATATGAGAAATCTTGGGGTACATTTTCCCAATCTTGAACACTAAGAATTCTTAAAAATACCGTATGGGCTTCTCCTTCTCCTGTTTTAATACCTGATGCAAATATAGCAGAACGTTTATTTGGCTCGATAAAAGTTGTCCCTTGAAATGGTTCAGAAACAAGAATATTATCTTTGTCATATAATCGAAATTCATATGACATTCTCTCTATACCTGAATAGAGGTTTTGGTTTTCTATATAGGCAACCGTATTATAGACTCCGTTAGCAACCCTAAAAGGTCGCTCCCACCACACAATCAGACCTCTTGCTTCATCCTGACACAAACGCAGGCAATCACCACCACAGTCGATTCCTGTCTCAGTTCCATTTTGGATACCATCAACACAACTCGGCTCTGTATCAGTCACCCTTACAAAAAGGAAAGCTATTATTACCAACACAATAATACCGACAACGATTAATATATTTCTTTTTCTTTTATGAGCCCACTTAGACATAGTTGTATTATATATCAAAAAACAACTCATGCGAGCTCTTTTTATAGGCATCAACAAAAAGAAAAAATTATTCTATTTTTAATCATGTATAGAGAAATTTTCTTGTTTAAAAAGAAAATGTTATTTTAGTTTATTGTTACATAATAAAAAACACTCTTTCGAGTGTTTCTTCAATACTTAGAACTGGCGATTGCCTACTTTACCCACAAGGAGTATCATCGGCCCTCTAAAGCTTCACTTCTCTGTTCGGAATGGGAAGAGGTGTTTCCTTTATGGTAAACCACCAGATCTCAACATTGAAGATATATCATATATGATATATTTATATTATTTTTTGTACATTGACAAATAAAGACTCAGGAAACATTCGTAAATCGAATGAATTAATTATGCGATTAGTTCTAAACAAGAATTTCATAATAAAATTCTGCTCTTATTCAGATTTCCTAATAGGTATGGGCAATTAGTATTTCTCAGCTCAACGCATTACTGCGCTTCCACTTAAAACCTATCAACCTAGTCATCTCCTAGGGCCCTATGATTCCTTATCTTGAAGTTGGCTTCCCACTTAGATGCTTTCAGTGGTTATCCATTCCTGACATAGCTACTGGACGATGCTCCTGGCGGAACAGCCCATAGACCAGAGGTCAGTCCACCCCGGTCCTCTCGTACTAGGGGCAGATCTTCTCAAGAATCGACGCCTGCAGTAGATAGAGACCAACCTGTCTTACGACGGTCTGAACCCAGCTCGCGTGCCTTTTTAATTGGCGAACAGCCAAACCCTTGGGACCTTCTCCAGCCCCAGGATAAGACGAGCCGACATCGCTGTCGTTCGGGTTACATGTAATCCTGTATACATGCTCTCTATTGATTGGGTAGACGATACCCCATTCGTTTATCACCTCTCTTCTGAAGAGGCAAACTCATATTACTATGAGGATCGGACTATATCTTCACCCAATTAATATTTAATTGGGGCTTGGCGTGTAGTCTCTGAGGATACTCCATGTGTAAACACTTACGGAGTCTTTCCTGCTGATTGTCCCTCATACATCTGTTTTTAACCGTTCAGCTTAAACTTTCGAATTACTGTTTAGGTAGATGTACTATTTTGGCCGGGAGTTCCAGCATATAGCCAAGTTGATTGAAAAGATTTTTTATTAATTAATTTGCTTGAAATTAATTAAAGGATTATCTGTACTTAGAAGATTACTCTTCTAGGCACCCCGATGTAAATGTAACTTGAAATTATTCAAGAAATTTAAGTTAAGGTGCCGAACATCGCCGTCGATATGAACTCTTGGGCGATACTAGCCTGTTATCCCTAGGGTAGCTTTTATCCGTTAATCTCCAGCGCCGTCTAAAGGCCACTGTCGGTTCACTATGATCTGCTTTCGCATCTGCTTGAGATGTACCTCTCGCAGTTAAGCTCGTTTATGCCATTACACTATCAGCACGATTTCCATACGCGCCTAACGAACCTTTGTATGCTCCTCCGTTACTCTTTAGGAGGAAAGCGCCCCACTCAAACTACCCACCACACACTGTCTCTTCGCGTTTTTACCGCGAGGGTTAGAGCCCATAAAGTTAAAGAGTGGTATTTCACTGACGACTCAACATTCCCCGAAAGGAATGCATCAAAGTCTCCCACCTATTCTACGCATTAAATTTATAGGCCCAATGTGAAGCTGTAGTAAAGCTCCTAGGGTCTTTTCGTCTAACTGCAGGTATCCGGCATCTTTACCGGAATTGCATTTTCACCGAGCAAGTCCTTGAGACAGTTCCCCAGTCGTTACGCCATTCGTGCACGTCTGAACTTACCAGACAAGGAATTTCGCTACCTTAGGACCGTTATAGTTACGGCCGACATTGATCAGGGCTTACACAGCCCAGCATAATAATTAAAAACTATTACACCATCCGTGTTTAACCTTCTGACATTGGTCAGGCGTCACCCCCTATACATCCTCTTACGAGTTCGCAGGGAGCTGTGTTTTTGATAAACAGTCGCCAGGGATCTTTCGCTGCGGCCCAAATGCGAATACAATATTCAACATTGTGACATCAGTCTAGATATTTGTCTCAATTCATACTCCAATTAAAAAATAATTGTTGTATTCGGGTTAGCATCTCTGCATCACCCTAGGCTCCTGAACGATTTAATTTAATATAATATTAAAAAAGTTAGTTCAGGAGCTTGTTTTTGATTTTAAAATCTTTCAGTGTATTAATTATCTTATATTTGGAATGATTGATTCATAATAACTAGACAATTTGCCATAAATTACGTTTAGAGTTAAATACTCTATTCGCATTTGGGCGGGCCTTATTCCGAAGTTACGGCCGCTGTTTTGCCGAGTTCCTTAAGGACCTCTCACTCGTTCGCCTTGGTCTACTCGACCTGAATACCTGTGTCGGTTTGCGGTACGGTTACTACATGCTTAAGCTTAGAAGTTTTTCTCGATAGGCTCTTAACAAAAATTTCTCAACCCGAGGGTATCAATTTTGTCTATTTTGAAAGTATGTGTATCCCGGATTTTCCTAAGATACCTTTCTACCATCAACAACGGAAATCCAATAATCCGCTCCTGTATATGTCCTATGTCACTCCATCGCAGCATCTAGTAGTCATGGAATATTAACCATGTGTCCATCACCTTCGACGTTCGTCATTGGCTTAGGTCCGACTAACCCGTGGATGATCATCATAGCCACGGAAACCTTATTCTTTCGGCGCACGGGGATCTCACCCGTGTTGCGGTTACTTGTGCCAACATTCTCACTTCCTCACGCTCCACCATGGCTCACGCCTTTGGCTTCAACGCAGAGAGGAACGCTCTCCTACCGCTATAATAAATTATAGCCCTCAAATTCGGTAATACATTTAGCCCCGATTATTTGCGGCGCAGAATCTCTAGATCAGTGAGCTGTTACGCTATCTTTAAAGGATGGCTGCTTCTAAGCCAACCTCCTGATTGTCGAGGAAATTCTACCTCCTTAAGTGCACTTAATGTATATTTAGGGACCTTATTTTGAGATCTGGGCTGTTTCCCTTTTGACCACCGGACCTTCGCGCCCGGAGTCTAACTGCTATGTTCTTGACCAATTGGTATTCGGAGTTTGACAGGTCTGGCGCCCGTTAGGGCTATCCAAGATCCAATCAGTGCTCTACCCCCAATGGGAACACATAACGCTAACCCTAAAGCTATTTCGGAGAGAACCAGCTATTACCAAGTTCGATTAGCTTTTCACTGCTTTCCACACGTCATCCGATGGAATTGCACGACCACCCGGTTCGGGCCTCCCCTTTTCTTTCGAAAAGGTTCACCCTGCACATGGAAAGATCACTTGGTTTCGGGTCCTATACATACAACATATATTTCGCGCTATTCACACTCGGTTTCCCTGTAGCTCCGGAACCTTACTCCCTTAGCTTGCTGCATATATAGACTCGTTGGCTCATTCTTCAATAGGCACGCTGTCGAGGTGCAAGCACCTCTCCAACTCCTTGTAAACACAGGGTTTCAGATCTATTTCACTCCCCTCCCGGGGTTCTTTTCACCTTTCCCTCACGGTACTTGTTCACTATCGGTGTGTAGAGATATTTAGCCTTACCAGTTAGTACTGGCGGATTCCCCCGAGATATTCATGTCTCGGGGTACTCAGGGACACTAACAAAAGAGGTGAATATATTTCGTCTACGGGATTTGCACCCTCTATGATTCTGCTTTCAATCAGATTCGACTATATATCTACTTTGTAACTCTTCTCTGTAAAGACGTTAGTACCCTACAACCCCACAATAAAAACTAAAAGTAATTACTCTGGTTTGGGCTCTTTCCGTTTCGCTCGCCGCTACTAAGAAAATAACTATTGTTCTCTATTCCTAGGGGTACTGAGATGTTTCACTTCCCCCCGTTCGCTCTTTGGCTTCTTGTCCAAAGTCTCTGGTTATAACACCAGAGGGGTTTCCCCATTCGGAAATTTCCGGGTCAAAGGTTGATAATCACCTCGCCGAAACATATCGCAGATTGTCCACGTCCTTCATCGCTCTCTACACCCAAGGCATCCACCCTGTGCTCTTAGATTCCTATTAGGAAATCTAAATAAGAACTACGTACGCTTTAAAAAATACGTAGGTCTAATTGCCTCGCAATGCGTTTAAACTTGCGAGGACTTTGTAACCGCATAATTAATTCTGATACATAATCATGTGAATGACTATGCTCGATTTAAAAATGCTCCTGAGTCTTTATTTGTCAATGTACTATTGTGAAAAGTCGCTGAGAGTCAAAGACTCTATCATCTGGACTTGGGTATAAACAATGTAAACATTATTTATATTCCTCGTTTGATGATATAAAAAGCCACCTTAAGGGTGGCCCAATCAGATCTCGCGAAAGACAAGCTGAACCCCCTAATGAATAACTTTTATATCTAAACTTTTCATGATCAAAATATACTCGTAGGTGGAAAATAGTCAAGTATTTTTCACAGCAGTTATTTAATTTTCTCTCTGACGTTATTTTATAAGGTGATCATTATAAAAAATAATATTCTATAGAAATAAAAAAACACTTTTGTTTTTCAAAAATGTTTTGTAAATTACTTGTGCATTGCTTTTTTTGCATCTTGTATTGCATCTTTTGCAGCTTCTTTACCGCCAAGACCAAATGCCAATCCACCGGCAATAGCAATCATTGCAACGAGCCCAGTAAAGAGTGTTTGAATAATTCCAGTACCGATGCCTACTTGTTCCAAGGCAATAATACATGCGAATATAATCACAACTGTCCGCGTAAGACTTCCCAGCATTGCTGCTGATTTAAAGTTTACCATTTTGGTAGAACCTTTTACGAGCTTTTTAGCAAAATCTCCTAATACATACCCTGCAAACACCACAAATGCTGCGATAATAACGCGAGGAATGTATAAGGCAATATATGTCAAGAATGACTGTACCTGATCAAGATCTAAAATATCAAGAGCAATAATCAACGTTACAATAATAAAGAACCATTTTACAAGCCAGCCCAGAATATGACCAACACGTAATTTGTACCCTGCTCGCTCTACTACTCCAGCCAAGGGTCGTACCATGGCGTCAAGTTTTGAGCCCAAGGCTTTTACAATAAGTCTATACAGTGTGTTTGCAATAATCATTCCTATTGAAAGTACAATAATTGCGACAATGAATTTAGGTACAAAAATTGCGACTTGTGCCCAAATATCAACAAATGGTTGGATAAACATTTCTGATGAAAACATAAATAATGATAAATATAATTAATTTTTTATAATCCGACCCTCTTATTATACAACAGCATCAACAAAAAAACTACGCATAAGCAATAGTTTTTTAAAAAATTAAGCATTATTATCGTTTATCAATAATGGTTATACGTTCATATTCAATAACGTCACGAACTAATTTATCGTACATGCTAATGCGGTAGGCATACTCTTCTTGGGTAAAAAATGCATATCTAATTTCATGACCAATTTCTGATTCAATAATGGCTAATTCTTTTTCGAGAATTTCTTTTTTGATTTTTTCACCAACAATTAACATATCAAGCTTTCTATCGTTGTCTCTAACAAAAAGACCAGAGAGGATTAATAATTTAATTGAACCTGATTTTTTGATGCGTTTAAGAAGATCTTTTTCCTTGATCAATTCTGAGTCAACCAATAATTTTTGCAGCGGTTTCATAAGGTCAAATCGTGTATTTAATACCCATCCCTTTGCCTTGATCTTTTTAAATTCTGGTTCAGTATTCTTTTTACGTGATGGTTTTAGGACTTTTTTGGTGAAATCCTTTTTTTTCAAAAATTCAATTTTTGCCAACATAGCAAGCTCTTTTCGTGCCTCTGGTTTTTTGACACGAGCCCGTTCAGTAATACTGTCAATATCAAAAGACGTTGATTCGTTAAACAAAAAAAGTCTCATTATTTTTACCCTTGATTTTGATCCGAAAATTTTTCCAAGTGATTCCATATATTCAAATTATATATCATCGTACAAATAAAAAAACCATATACATGGTAATTAACACAATTCATTTTCACCAACGCACGAACTGTTTGCCGATTGGGTAGGTTGATCTGATATAACCAAGAGTTCATGTTGATTAAAAAAGAGGCGCCCCATAAGTACAAAAA
>Ga0307980_1000773_pt1 | contig 14090 bp, 9 predicted proteins | sample OrgLakmetage1060_FD_201817 | JGI IMG/M metagenome (GOLD analysis project Ga0307980, IMG submission 201817) | Saline water microbial communities from Organic Lake, Antarctica - #1060 | ecosystem: Environmental > Aquatic > Non-marine Saline and Alkaline > Saline | place: Antarctica: Organic Lake... | reverse complement strand
TATTTAAATGATAATGGAGATAATGGAGAAACTAGTGAAGGTTTATTACTTGATATTGTTATTTTAGATGGAGATATAGGTCAAGATGCAACTACTACCGGAACTTATACAGGGCCAGGCGGGTTCCCCATTCAATCAACAGCACAAACAGAGGCAGAAGAATATTTATATGGAGCTGATTTAACAGAAGATACTTCAGATGATAATCTTGATAGAATAGGAGCAACTTTAAGAGGTAGAAGAACTCGTGATGTTGAAATAGTAATAACAGGAATGGGTCCATATAATTATGAGATTGGTGATGGTAATATTGATGAACCTACTTTTTTTGCTGATACAGCAGATGTTAATGGTTATGGCGGGAATGAAAAAACAACTTTTCTAAACTCTTTATCTACTTTTATAACAAATCTAGAAGATTATAGAGATAATGCTCTAATACCTTTAAGAGATGAGCTTGATAATATTTTTGATAGTGGAGTAAATACTCTTTTCACTGATACTGATATGATAAATGATGTTACAGATGATAGTGCAAATCTAGATACTTTAATAAGTTTATTAAATACTTATATTGGTGTAAATACTGATGTTGCCACTGATGGAAGTTTATATGGATATCAAAGCTTTTTCTCTTCTGCTTTAGGTGATGAAGTAAACTTTGATACATACTTAACAGAATTAGAAACTTTAAATAATAATATAGATACAGATATAACTAACAGGACAAATAATTTAATAAATACTTATGTAGGTGATACATATCAAGACAAAATGAAGAAGTGGAGAACATTTTGGATTAAAGAAAGAATTAATAAACCACAAGCTTCTTTAATTTCTGTAGAAGGTGCTGATAAAGCAATTTCAGATGCGATAAAGTCAATTGAAAATGTAAATGATACTTTAAAGACTTTATTTAGTGATACAGATCTCGATAGACAACAATGGATCCCAACTCCTAAAATATATTCTGCATTTTATAATCCTATTATTGATAATGAAACTGGAGAGATATTAATAAGAAGAGTTGGACTTATATATGGTGGACAACAACATGCAACAAAATATGAGGTGTATCGTGATTTGCTTGAAAATATTACTTTAAGTAATGATGAATGGTCAAGCTCTTTAATAATAAAAGAAATAACTGGTTTAAATAGTCAAGGAACGGTTAAACTTCAATATGAAGATTTTGATGTAGAGCTTGATAAATCATACGTATATAGAGTAAGAGTTTATGATGATACAAATGATAGCGGATATGCTTTCTCTGGTTCTTTACAAAGTAAAATCTATGATGATGATAACACAATATCATATTCCTTTCAGGAAACTGAACAAATAATATTTGATGGAAATCAAATAGAAGCAAGTAAAATAGATATTACAAAAGATAATAATTTTTCTTTAGGAGCAAGAGCAATATTGTTAAGCTCTTCTGAATATAATGATAACATTTATACTATTGCAAAATTGAAAGAAAATATAGATGATGTGAGTATATGGGTTTATCCTGCTTTACAGACAGAAGAAGATGGTAATATTTATTATTTTACAAACTTAGCTATAGTTAGTCAGTAAGGAAGTTTTTCGTAAAGGTAATATTACTATGAAAGGAATAGCATTTTACGGATTAGATTTTTTTAAAAGAAAAACAGGAAATGATTTAATAAAAGAAAATATTACTCGTATATTATTAACCAATAGAGGCGAAAGAGTAAATAAGCCTTTATTTGGTTCTAATCTGAGAGGTTATCTTTTTGAAAATTCAAATGTTTTACAAGAAGATGTTGAAGAGGATATTAGGCAATCAATAATAAATTGGGAGCCCCGTGTTTCAATACAAAGTTTAGTTGTACAAATGCGAGGACCGAACTCTGCATATATTTATTTAGATTTAAAAAATAAAGAAACAATGCAAGATTTTACTTATGAGGTGGTATTAAGACTATGATAGATGCTAGTAAGTATATCCCTACTTTAAAAGAATCTAAGAATAAAGATTATTTTAACTTTATTTGGAATAGCGTATATAAAAAAAGAAGAGCAGAAGTATCTAAAAGAAAAGCTATTTATTCTGCTAATGCTATTGTATATTCTGAGCTATTAAAAGAATGGAATAATAAAAATAGTAAAAAAGATTATGTGAAACAAATTTGGGAAAAGAGAAAAGATAAGAATATTATATTAGAGAAAAAAAGTGATTATAATATATATCCTATTGATGATATGAATGTAATATTAACTACTGAAGAAGATGTTCTTAATGACTATAGAAGTGTTAAAAGAAAAGGTCTAATTAAGAACATAGAAGATGATTATGAGATAGAAATATTAGACAAGGCTAGCGAAGAATATAATATAAAACTTCACCCAAGTCTTTATTATGTAATGTGGAGTGAATAATGGCGGTTAAATTAACTAAACTACCTAAAACGCAATATAGTGGCTTAGACTATCAAAATATTATTGAAGATGTTGTATCTTTGGTAACTGAAAATCCAGAATATAGTAATCAGTATGATGACTTCTTAAGTAGTAATGCTGGTAGAACAATAACTGAACTTTTTGCCTTTATTGCTGACCAATTAGCAACTCGTATTGATTGGGTAGTAAACGAAAACTTTCTTGGAACTGCTACTCAAAAAAATTCTGTTATAAAAATTCTTAAGCTTTTAGGTTATAATTTTCAACTTTCAATAAACTCAAATGTTCAAGTAACTACTTCTTTTAATAAACCTGTGGGAGATTTCTATCTTACAGAGGCTTATGATAATAGTGGAACTATATCACCTTTTACTTTAAGTGCTGAAGATAAAAATGGAGTTATGAGAACATTTGAAGCTATTAACTTTAATAATGAAAATAACACTTATGATTATAAAGGTGGAGTGCAATTACAAACTGGAAGTGCTGAAAATCCAAATCTTACTCATTATGTAGAATTTTATGAAGGCACTACTTATATAGAGCAGTTTGTGGCAGATGTCGATAACAATCCTATTTTTACTTTATCTCAATCACCTGTAATAGAAAATTCTGTTCAAGTATATTTGGTTGTTGAACAAGGTGGAAGCGTAACAGAGACAAGATTAAATGAAGTAAACTCATTTTTAGATCCTAACTCTCAGAATGAATATGATGCTTTTGGCAATGAACTTCCGTTAACATATAAAAGAAATGTAGAGGAAAATGATACCATTACAATTGAATTCCCACCAACTACTCTTGTTACTAGTAGTAATAGAAGATTAAGAGAAGGTGATAGAGTAAGAATCTTCTATCGCATAGGTGGTGGTATAGATGGTAATATTACAGCACGTTCTATTAATGTAGATAAAACAATGCTTATTAATGGACAGAGTGTAGGTGTTCATTTTATAAATGAACAAAAAGGAACTGGTGGTAGAAACGGAGAGACTGCTGAATATGCATCTGTATACGCACCTTTTTCTATTAGAACCGCAGGAAAGGCAGTGACAGAAGAAGATTATAATATTATTGTAAATGCCGATAATACGGTTATAAAGGCTCAAGCTTTTGGTAATAATAATATAACCCCATCTACTGTATATAATAGATATGGAAATTATATTCATCCGTTAGAAGTATGGCTTTATATCTTAAAAGATAAGCCAGCATGGGAAGATGTTGCTCCTTCAAGATATAATGATTTTCAATGGATAACACTAAGATTAGAAAATAGGCTTAATGAGATGTATTCATTTAGAGATGGTGAATATGGGTATGATGTTCTTACTTATTCTTCTGAGTTAGATTGGGAAACAGATATAGATTGGGATGAAAGTGGAAGCACAGAAACTTTTAATAACTATGTTATTTTAGAAACTCCAAGTAAATTTAAAAATAATTTAATTGATGATGGTGGAAATGTTAATACTGATCTATTGTTTAAAATAACTGAGAAAGATACTAAATCATATTATTTTTCAGATTTGTCTACATATAATGAATTTTATGAACCAAGAACTACTAATGATGGGTTAATAGAAGGCTCTACACCAACTTGGAAAATAGTTGAAGATGTAGCTGCAAAGTTTAAATCAGAAATTGATTTAAAGAGTGGTATTAACCTTTCATCTAAATATATGGTAACTATTGGTTTTGATAATAATCCTCTTGTAACTGATATTGATCTAAGGGGATCAACCCCTAGTGAAACCTCTGCTCAAGATATAATTGATATAATAAATGATGCTTTCACAAATAGTCCAGACTATAATAATGGAGTTAGTGGTTCAAATGGTTTTCAAGAATTAGGATTATCAGTTGATAGTAGTACCTCATCTGGTCTACCTTCAGGAACAGCATATAATGTATATATTAATGGAGTTGAATATACTATTACCATTGATACAACTCCTACTTATACTGAACTGGCAACTCTTATTGAAGATTCAACAAACTTTACACTTAATGCTAATATTAATGCTCAAAGTGTTATTATTACAAATGTAGATTATGATATAGAGTTAGTTCAACCAGGAATGGCTATAAGTGGAGATGGTATTCTAGAAGGAACTTTTGTAGAGAATGTATCTGTCCCAAATAAACAAATAACACTTACTCAGGCCGCAACAATAACTGGAGAAGACAAGACAATAATTTTAAATGGTTATTCAGTAACAATAGAAGGAACCTCTCCTACTGAAGATATTAGAATAACTAATATCGGAACCTTTCCTAAATATTCTGTTAGAGTAGAACCTGGTCTTACAGGTAATGATTTATTAACTGCATTACCTACTATAGTTGACCCTCCTAATGCTGGTTCTGGAAAATCAGGTTATCAGCGATTAGGACTTTCAAATGATTTAACTGCTATAACTCCATTATCAAACACTACTCAATATTATTTCAAAGTCAATGGATATGAATATTCTATAACAACTGGAACAGATAATACTTATAATGATATAATTACTTTACTTGATACAGAGCTTGATCCTAATTATACTGTTCAATCAACTGAAGTCGATGTTATTGAGTTTTTAAATGATACCTCTGGACCAGTTCTCCTTGAAGAGGGTGAAAGCGGAACTGACCTTTTAGAAGCGCTGCTTGGAAGTGGGTATACTCTTGATGATTCGATTGGTGGAGGAGATTATAGCACAGTTGCCAAAACTACTAGTTATTTATTAGTTAATGATGAGCTTTATGTAGAACTTCAATCACCTATTACTGGAAAAGTTTCTCAATTAGATTTTAGTGGAACTACTGATAGTAATTTAAATGCTTCTGAAGTTGTATTTGGTATTCGTGTTGGCGGATCTTATCCGCTAAATAGAAGAATGTTTGGACAAAGAAAATTAACTGTTATTATAAATAAAAATCTTGATAGTTTTGGTAATGTAATACTTGAGAATGGATCTATAAATTTTTATTTAGAGCAAAGAGATTTATATTTTAATTATCTTATTGATAATAGGAGTAGTATAGATATAGGAACTTATTATAATGAAAATTATGGCCAAGATGACCCTGCCTGGAGAATAGTAGCAAATAGAGTTTATAATACTGTATACGATCAAGATAGATTAACTATTGATTTAAACTCCTCAGAATTTTTTGTAAGGTTTACAAAAGAAAAGTCAGAAGGGGCTTCTCTTTATATGATAGAAAATGATTGGAGTTTAGATGAAAGTTCTAATGCAACAGTAGAAAGTTTAACTAATCCTCAAGATAATATCAATGCTTCAAATTATTTTATTAGCTTGCAGTTTGATAATAAACCTACTGTTGATAATATTGATATTACTGCTGATGGTTTTGTAGATGGATCTTATACATTAACTCAAATAATTAATAATATTAATGATGAAATAAGAAATACAACTGGATACTCAGATGATTTACTTTATGCTAATTTTGATTTTGCCTCTATAAATAATGCAGGAGATGGATTAATATTAAGAAGTCCTTTAAAAAATAATAACAGTAAAATAATTATTTCTCCCTCAACAGTAAATGATGCTGTATACCAAATATTTGGTTTAGTTGAAGAAATAAATCATGAGTATTATGCTATTGGTGATTATTTTATTGATTATGATGAATCAAGAGATGTTATGACACTAAATAAACTTTCTACTGATAATAGTAGTAATATGCCTGACTTGAATTTTTACTTTCATTTTATTTTTGATAAAAGATATGTAGAAGAAATATATGATGGTAAAGAAGGACGCCCTGGATTTCAAAAAGGTGTTATTGATGAGGATATTTATGAAGCTACTTTTTCAAGTTATAAAATAGTTGGACTTGATCATGTATATAAAGAAACTAAGTTTAAAGTTTTTGATATAAAGGCTAATATATACTATAATAAAATTTATTCAAAAGAGGATGTGTCAAATAGAGTTGAAAATAATATAAAAACAAATTTTGGTTTAGAAAGTATTGACTTTGGACAGTCAACACCGAAATCAAGAATAATGTCAATTATTCATGAAATTGATGGTGTAGAATATGTTATCTTAGAATATCTTGGTCCTGATGCACAAGACCTTACAACAAATGTTGAGAATGCAGTCGACAGTGGATTTAATGAAATTGCAATTTTATCAGAAGATGTATTTTTAACAGGACAAAAAATTCATGGACTCATGTTAAACTACTTTATAAGTGAGCAGTAAAGAATGTTGAATAGGTATGAAATTGATAAGACAATAAATATTTTTAAAAACGATAAAGAATTTCAAGATATGTTATCAGAATGTGATGCTATTCTTGATGATGATAATTATCGTCAACTTGCTATTGTTTTATTAGAGAACAAAGAAGAAATTAATAATAAAACAATTGATGAATTAAATGCCTCAGCTCCGCCAATCGCTAGAGACGATATAGCATCTATATGCGGAAAAAGCTATATAGAAGGTTATATGTATCGTCAAGTAATTTATACTTTTAAGTACTCTACTATTAAAATATTTTTTCGTCAGAATTATTCAAAATTTATGCCTGATTATGACTTTACAGTTATAAACTCTCAACCAAAAATGAAATTATTTATAGAAGCATTTATGAGAGTTTATGATAGATTTGCTAATATAGTTGATGAAATATATAATTTAGTAGATGTTGATAAAACTCCAGAAAAATATCTTAATTATCTTGCACAAGCAATAGGATATGAGAGAGAGGATAATAATCTTCTTAACAATGTTTCTTTTAGAGAACTTATTAAAAATATAGTAGAAGTTTATAAAATCAAAGGAACAAATTATTCATTTGAATTATTCTTTAATTTTTTAGGATTTCAAGCTGAATTAAAAGAATATTGGTTTGATAAACGATTTGGTGATCCTAATATTTCAAGTAATCCTGAAACAGGAACTTCAAATAAAAATAATTTTTCTTTTTATCTAACTACTAAAAAACCAACTAGTTATATTCCATTAGGAATGAAGAATTCTTATATTATTTCTGATGATCAAATTATTAGTACTCTTGATATAAATGAGTTTAATCGTAAGATAAGCTCCGGAGAATTTACTGTTAAACAACTTTTAGGTGATGAGACAGGTTATTCAAATCAACCATATACATTTTTTAAAACTAATGTAATGGAATATAATCTTGAAAACACTAGGGCAGAAGAAGGGAGTGGAGAACTTTCTTCTGCAGCCTTAGCTTCTATTGAAAGATATGCTAACTTTTTAACGCCTATATTTATGCAAAAAAATATTGTTGTATCTATTAAACCATTTGAGGATTTTGCTGGAGTTATTATGTTAACCGATGCTGATAGAACAGACCCTAGGTCTGGGAGACAATTAAGTGAAAATATGATTCATACTTATGAAGGATATCAGCCAGCTTATTATTATTGGGAAGATGGAGTTAGGTATTATAATGAATCAGCCTTAAGAAGTGAGAAGTTTTGGCCTAGGGCAGATATTAGTAATCCTGAAGGTGGAGGACATTTTATAAGTAATTTTTATATTGATACTACTGAAAAAATTAATCAAATAAGAGAAGATATAGAAAATGAATTTCCCTTTTATTCTGATGCTGAAGTTTCAGAGGTGTTATCACAAAGAATATCTAATAAGTCAATATTTGGAAATACTTTTCCCAATAGAGATTTATTATATCCATATGTAGATAAAGAAATTGTGTTTCCTTTTCGCTCTATGCTCTATAGAGATAGTTTTGAACCAGGTTCTCATTTAGAATATAATTATAATTTTTCTAATATGAAAGGTGAAAAGAAAAGATTATCTGAAGCATATAATGAAGTATTAGATAATAAGACAAAAATACAATCAATAGTTTTAGATAATGGTAGCGGTAATAGTGTAGTAAAAATAGATAAAATTTCTACTTATCGCCATATATCTCAAGGAGATGAAATTAAGATTTTATTTTCTAGAGATATTAACAATAATGGAGTTTATGAGGTTTTAGATTCAACTGATACTGGCTCATACATTGAAATAGAATTAGATGGTCAAGTAAACAGTAAGCAAAGAAAATCTGGCGGTTTTATACAGATTTATTATAATGACTGGAAAGAGCAAGAGTTTAATTTTCCATTTATGTTTGACCGTCTTATTAATGTTGAACAAGAGAGAAGCCCTTGGTATTTGGATGAGTCTTATCAATACATAGATTCTGAGTTTAATAAGAATGTTGATGATGATAGAACCGTGGCTCAAAGCCAAATGCCACCACTTGTTGATTTATATAATTATAGTAAAACTATAATAGATGATCCTGATAGAATATCAAAACTAATTACTTATTCTGAGGCTGCTGGCCAAGAGCTAAAAATTGCTGGTTTATATTATATAAATCATGAGGCTACACAATATATAAGAAGTAGTTATAAGTTTGAAAATGAAAATCCTGACTTTTATCAAGACTTTCTCGATATAGATTTTGATAATAAGAATTTTATAATATGGTATTTGGATGAGTCTTATCAATACATAGATTCTGGGCTCAATGAGAATGTTATAATATGGTATTTGGATGAGTCTTATCAATACATAGATTCTGAGCTCAATGAAAATGTTATAATAAGCCCTTGGTATTTGGATGAGTCTTATCAATACATAGATTCTGAGTTTAATAAGAATGTTGATGATGATAGAACCGTGACTCAAAGCCAAATGCCACCACTTGTTGATTTATATAATTATAGTAAAACTATAATAGATGATCCTGATAGAATGTCAGAACTAATTACTTATTCTGAGGCTGCTGACCAAGAGCTAAAAGTTGCTGGTTTATATTATATAAATCATGAGACTACGCAATATATAAGAAGTAGTTATAAGTTTGAAGGTGAAAATCCTGACTTTTATCAAGACTTTCTCGATATAGCAAAAACATAGATAGAAGTAAAGTTAAGGAGTAGTTATGTTATTTGATAAAATAATGGAACAATATCGACATCTTGCAAAGCAAGAAAATAAAAAAGGTGACTTAGCCCCATTTCAATATGGAGATGGTGGAGTAGAAATAAAAGTTACTAAGAATGGAAAAACAAAAACTATAAAGGAGTATTAAATGTTTAATATAATTAAAGGTTTCAGTAGAGATGAAGAAAGCATCCAGTCTGAAATGAAGAGAAAGGGATTTGCCGATTTTAGAGGTGAGGTAGAAATTATTGGCAGAGACCGTTTTGGAAAAATAAATTATTATGATTTTGGAGAAAATACTGTAACTGTATGGGCAAAACATCTAACCATGCATTTACTCACAGGAGAAGCTTTTACCTCTCATGGTAAACAAAGATTATTTGATTCTGATAGTGCTACAGCACATACTTCTATTGGCGTTGGCGAAGGAACAAATGAAGATGGAACTCTTCTTTCAGGAGAGCAATATTTTTCAAATAATACTTCTCCTGATTTTAGTCTTGATAATAGATGGAGTAAATCTACAATTGATGCAAAAACATCAAGAGGTGATAATACAGATACAGATTCAGAAATGAAGTATCCATTTTTTCCATCCAAAATGATATTTGGAACTGGATTTGAGTTTGAGAATTGGTCTTCTATTCCAAGTGATTATCAATCTTATTATTCTGATCTAGGTTGGAATCAAGCTACCTTTGATAGTAATATTGGTATTAACGATAATGACTATAATGCACAATGGGATGGTTCTTCACTTATTAAAGCAAGAAGCATAAATGATATTTACTCTGGTGCTTTAGTTACTCCTACTATTCAAGATACCGATCACGCTATTTCTGGAGTCATTAAAACTGGAACTTATGAAGATAGTGTTATTCAAAGAGGTTCTTCAGGAACGGGAAGTCAAGTTACCTTTTTTGATGGTGGGAATGAGCTCTTAAAGAAAGAATATGATGGTATAGGAAATCCTGCTTTTGTTTATGCAAATCGCGAGGCTCGTTTCTTTGAGAGTGGAAGTGAAGTTCTTCTATCAAATGATTCTTACCTTGAAAATAAAATAACCTTTACTGTTGTAATGCCAGAACAAACTGGTAGTGAAGCAGGTATCTTTTATCCATATAACGGTTATCTTCTTAAAGTAGCTGGTTTGTTTGCTGATTCAAGAATGCTTCTTGGTAATACAGTTCCTACAGGTTCAGTAGATGATGATGCAGCTGAGCTTGCGAGTTATGATAAAATGCCTTATGGTGCAATGTTTGCTAAGCGTTACATTGCTCCCGTCTTTAAATCACATGACACTAGTTTATCTATTAGATGGACTATTTATCTATAAAAAACCACTTCTCCCTTGGTGAGCCTCTCTTTTTGAGAGGCTTTTTTATTGACAAAAACATATTTCATATATAAACTATGGATATGGAAATAGTAAAATATTATAAAAAGACAGGAAAATATAAAGGATGCCATGATAGAGATACAAAACTAAAGATAGCAAAAACAGATATAGTTTATTTTAAATGTGAAAATTGTGGTATAGAAACAAATAAAGAAAAAAGAAGAGTAAATGAAAAATATCCATATTGTCAAAAATGTTTAAGAAAAATTAAACTAAAAGAAAGGTATGGAGTAGAAAATGTTTTTCAGTTAGATGATATTAAAGAAAAAAGCAGACTAACTAAAAAAGAAAAGTATGGTGATGAAAACTTTTCCAATACAGAAAAAAGAAAAAACACTTTAATAAAAAGGTATAATGTAGATAGTCCTTTAAAATTGAATAAAACGAAAGAAAGAAGAAAAGAAATTGGTTTTAAAGAAAGTTTTAAAAAAGCTAAAGATACTAATATAGAAAAATATGGAGTAGAAAATGTTTTTCAAATGAAAGAGTTTCAAGAAAAACAAAAGAAAACTTTAATAAAAAGATATAATGTAGATAGTCCTTTAAAAAATGAAAGTTTATTACTTAAACAAAAAAACACAATGGTAAAAAAATATGGTCAAAATTATCCTAAAATTTTGTCTAGGAATTGTTATTTTGAAGTTATTGATAGAGTTAAAAATGTAGAGCCATTATTTTCTGATGAAGAATATGATAATGTAAAAAAGAAATATAAATGGAAATGTTTATTTTGTGGTAATGAGTTTATTGATGGGATAAATAATGGTAAAAATCCAATGTGTCCAAAATGTAAAAAAGCAATAAAGTCTAAACCAGAAATAGATATATCAGATTATATAAAATCATTAGGATTCTCAGTAGATATAAATAATAGAAAACTTATCTATCCTTATGAAATAGATATAATTATTCCTGAGAAGGGTATTGGTATTGAATTTAATGGATTATATTGGCATAGTGAGCAAATGTTAAATGAAACTAATAGAGACGGAAAGAAATATCATTTGATGAAAACTGATTTAGCTAACGAAAAAGGTATTAGATTAATACATATTTTTGAAGATGAATGGTTATATAAAAGTGATATAGTAAAATTAAGGTTGAGAAGTATTCTAGGAAAAAATGAAAGAAGAATTGGTGGAAGAGAAATAGAGGTGATAAAAGAGATATTGCCTAGATTTAAAAATGACTTTCTAGATAAATATCACATTCAAGGAAAAGATACCTCATCACTAAAGTTAGGTGCTTTTAAAAATGATGAATTGGTATCAGTAATGACTTTTGCTAAGCCAAGAATATCTTTAGGACAAAAAGTAAGAGAAGAAGGAGTTTGGGAGTTAAGTAGATTTGCATCCATTTCAAATACACAAACTCCAGGTGTCGCATCTAAACTATTTAAATATTTTATTAAACAATATAACCCTGAAACTATATACACTTACTCTGATATAAGATGGAATACTGGAAGATTATATAAACAATTAGATATGGAATACTTAGGAAGAAGCAATCCTAATTATTGGTATATTGAAAATGATAGAACAAGAAGCCATCGCTTTAAATATCGCAAACAAAGATTAAAAAATTTATTAGAAGATTTTAATCCTGATTTGACAGAATATGAAAATATGTTATATAATGGATTTGATAGGGTATGGGATTGCGGAAACGATAAATGGATATGGAGGAAATAAACCGATAGGGCTTTGTGGCTTATTGGTTCCAGGGGTTGTGTGAATAAATGGTGCGATAGTACTCTTTGGAAGTGAGCCTTTTAGTAATGCGTTAAGAATGAGTAATATAAAGAATTATAAGTATGATTGGGTATAGAACTTGATGAACACTATTTTAAAATAGGGACAGACAGAATAGAAAAACATTTACCTATGCTAGACTATAAACCTAAAATAGTGAACGAGATTTGGGGAAGTGATATTATTAAAGAATATGTGACGGAAGAGCCAGTAGATGGAATTTATTATTTAGGACCTTGTTATACAAATGAAGAAAATTATTATAATGGAGAAGAAGAGAATGGATAAAGTAGAATTTGATGGAACGTTTAATGACTATCAAAACAAGTCAGAGAAAACAGCACTTTATATGGAAAAGGTAGATGAGTTCTACCCTAGCCTTCCAGAAGAGGTAAGAGATATGATTGCCCTTGGATATATTTCAAGTGGGCTTGGAGAAGTTGGAGAGATTCAAGGTAAGATTAAAAAACTTATTAGAGATAAAGGCGGAGCTTGGGAAGCAGATGATTCCTTAGAAGTAATGAAAGAGCTAAGCGATCTATTATGGTATTGTGCAAGGCTTGCTGATTTTTTTAATTTTGAATTAGGTGCTGTGGCTCAAATAAATTTGGATAAACTATATTCAAGAATGGAAAGAGGTAAGATTAGAGGCAGTGGAGATAATAGATGAGGCTATAGTTATAGTATAATATAATGTAAAGTCAAGTAGTAATCGGAAGTTAACTAAACTACTCTAGAGGGTGTAGGGGCTTGTAATAAAATCAGAAGATTATTCATCAAAAGTTAATCTATCTAGTTTTATTATTCTTGAAAAAGATGAATACACATCTTATATAAACTTAGGAAGAACAGCTACAAGAAATATTTTTAAAAACAAAAATTAGAGAAATGAAATGGAGAAATATCTTAATAGATTATCTGACTATTTTTTCTCTTCACTGGTATATAAACTAACACATAAGGAGTAATAATGATAGGTGAGGCAACACGACAACAAGATATTGGATTTACTGATATCGTAGGAGCATTTGAAAAAGTAAAACCAAAAGACAAAGAAGATATGAAGGATGTTTCAGTAGGGGTACTGAGCGAAATTATTTCTTATATGAAGTATGCTAAATACAAACCAGAACTTCAAAGAAGGGAAATATGGTCTGAGATAGTTGATAGAAATAAAGCCATGCATTTAAAAAAATTTCCAGAATTAAAAGATGAAATTGAATGGGCATATACCTTTGTATATAATAAAGAAATACTTCCATCTATGAGAAGTATGCAATTTGCTGGTAAGCCTGTTGAAGTTAACCCAACAAGAATATATAACTGTTCGTTTTTACCAATGGATCACTCCGATGCTTTTTCAGAGGCAATGTTTTTGCTTTTATCTGGAACAGGTGTTGGCCATTCAGTTCAAAAACACCACATAAGAAAACTTCCTAAAATAAAAGGAGTTGAAAGGCCAGAGGGAAGGCAAAGAAAGAAAAGATATTTGATTGGAGATTCAATTGAAGGATGGTCCGACGCTATTAAAGTTTTAGTTGAAAG
>Ga0307980_1000765_pt1 | contig 14172 bp, 10 predicted proteins | sample OrgLakmetage1060_FD_201817 | JGI IMG/M metagenome (GOLD analysis project Ga0307980, IMG submission 201817) | Saline water microbial communities from Organic Lake, Antarctica - #1060 | ecosystem: Environmental > Aquatic > Non-marine Saline and Alkaline > Saline | place: Antarctica: Organic Lake... | reverse complement strand
TTTCTCCTTTAAAATTTTAATTGACAAAAAACCACCCTCTTTGTTTTCCTCATCGTTCCACTTTGGAAAAATGTGATCTCTAATCAAAAAGAACATTCCTTCGTTTAAAACATCTTTAACTTTGTTAAACATCATCCAAAAAGCATCAATTTCAGTAAATGTGAATATTTTTTCATATCCGCTCCGATCCCAATTATCACTAGTGGGATCATGAAAATAGAGTGACCACGAATCGTTAAAAAATAAATCAGACATTTAATATTTTTTAAACTTTATAAAAACCGATTGTTGCCTTTAAATATATGTTCGTCAAAATCATCATCCATAACCGTAACAAACAATTCGTCATAGGGTATGATATTTCTTATTTTTTTATGTTTCGCAAATACATAATCAATAAACATTTGTGTAGTCAATCTTGGACTAAGTATAAAACTATGCTTAACCTTTGTGAACGTGTCTGTTACAATGTATTTATTATTTATTCCAACGTACATAATTTTTTTGTTAACAAATTTAAAGACTTTTAAGTTTTCTGTTTTTTCGGTTTGAATTACCAATTCTTTCAGTAACATTTGGAAATTAAATATATATGTGGTCTTTTCAGATATACTTAAATATGTTTTCAAATCAAATGGTGTAATTATGGTAGTGTGTTGTTTTTTATCATAATTATGAACGATTTCGTAAATCACGAAATCGTTATTTTGTATATCTATAAATTGAGAACAATCTATAGAACCTTTTGAAAAAGGATTTAAAATGCAATACCATAAAGAATAAATGTTTTGTGCATAGGGTATAGACTTTTCGTTTTTTTTTGTAATTTTTGAAAAACTTATAATTGTGTTATCAAAAAATTGATAATATATTTTATAGTAAAGTTTATTTGCATCAATCATACAAGAAACTAAAGTAGATGTTAACGATCCAATAATTGATTCAAACATTTTTAAATAAAATAGTAAGTGTTTTTATTTAAACCATTTTTAAAATATATTAAAAATACAAAATTTTAGTTCAAAATGCCTAAAGTAAACGTTACTAAAGTTAAAGTTACTAAAGCATTCATAAAAAAGTTGGAGAAATCTTCATCTGATATTCAACTGTTTGATGTGGAAACCCTCACGAAAATTATCAGTTTAGCTAACAAAGCTTATCATGCTGATGGAGAGCCTTTAATTGGGGATGATCTATTTGACGTAATTAAGGATCGTCTACATGAATTGGATCCCACTAATCCTGTTTTGAAAGAAGTTGGGGCGTCCAATGAAAATTCAGAAAAGATCGAACTTCCGTTTTGGATGGGTAGTATGGATAAAATTAAAAATGACGAAGTATCTTTGACGAAGTGGTCCAAAGAAAATGGTCAAGAGGTTGTCATTTCTGATAAATTAGATGGAGTATCTGCATTATGTGTCAAGTCTGATAACGGAGAGATTTCGTTATTTACAAGAGGAGATGGTTCAGTGGGTCAACTTATTTCAAGAATTGTTCCCGATATCATTGGTCTAAAAAATACAAAAGGTGGGGCGTTTATAGTTCGCGGTGAATTAATCTTATCTCGTGAAGATTTTGAGGAAATAAAAAACGGTTCGTCAAATGCTGTTAAAGTAACCAGCAACGCTAGAAATGTTGTTGCTGGAGTCATAAATGCTACTAAAAATCCTAACAAAATAATTCTCAATAAGGTTCGGTTTGTAGCGTATGAGTTGGTTACATGTAATGTTGAAAAAAACAAAGAAGTCAAAAGTAAATCACCTTTTGAGCAATTATGCATTATGAAAAATGTGCATGGTTTGGAAGTTGTGAATAATACAATGAGTTCAAATATCAACGTACAATCTTTGTCTGATCATCTTTCAAAACGAAAAAAAAGTTCAAGTTATGATATTGACGGATTGGTAATTTATCAAAACAATCCATATTTGAAAAACACCTCAGGCAATCCTTCGAACGCGTTCGCTTTTAAAATGCAAACAGAGGAAGCTAATGTAACTGTTACGGAAGTAAAATGGAAAATGTCAAAGGATCGCTACATGAAACCTGTTGTATGGTTTGAATCTGTGTATCTCAATGGTGTAACTATTAATAAAGCTTCCGGGTTTAACGCTAAATACATTGTAGATAACCAAATTAATACAGGATCGGTTATATGTATAACACGAAGTGGTGAGGTAATACCTTATATTGTCAAAGTAATAGTCAAATCTAAAGAACCGGGATTACCTAATGATATTGGGTACGTGTGGAACAAAACAAATGTTGACATTATTGCTAACAACGAAACCGATGAATCATCGTTTACAGATTATGCAAACACCATCACTTCTCTGAAAATGAAAGGATTACAAGAGGGCACTATACGAAAGCTGTTTAATAATGGTATAAATACTATGTTCAAATTATTTACGGTGACAAAGGAACAATTGTTGATGGTTGAAACTATAAAAGAAAAAAGCGCAAGTAATATTCTAGGTTCCATTGAACAAACTAAGGCTGATTTATCCCTTGAAAAATTAATGATCGCTAGTAATATTTTCGGCAGAGGTATAGCGGGTAAAACAACTATATCTATTTTAGAAAAATATCCAGATATTTTGACTAAATTCAAATCGGATAAAGAATGTATATCAGAACTCGAACAAATAAATGGAATTCAAACTAAGACCGCAACACAATTTTGTGAAAATATCAATTCTTTCAAACAATATATGAAACAGCATAAACTTGAACAATATATAACAAGAACGCTACATAAAGAAAAAGTAAACAAAAAAACAAAAGATACAAATCTATCGAGAGATACAAAAGATAGTTTCAAAAACACTTTGTTCTTGGATCATATATATTTATTAAGTGGATCTAGAGATAAAAATATAATACAAAAAATTGAAGATGAAGGTGGTATTGTTAGTGATACTATGAAGAAATCAGTTACACATTTAATTACCAAAACTTCTAAAGCTAGTAAATCCACAAAGGAAAAAGCTGTAGAAAAAGAAAATGATAGGCGAAGAGAGTTGAACCAAAAATTAATAGAAATAATAACTTATGAAGAATTTATCCAGAAATATTTATAAAAATAAATTAATGTGTAACCTTTTTTTTTGTGAATGTTTTTTTTTTTGTTATTTAATGTAAAATAAAAGTTTATGAATACATTATTGCTGTTTGCGTTATTCATAATGTTGAGCATGTTAATGTGTTTATTTTCGTTGTATATCATTCAAACCAATCAGAATTGTAAAAAGATTAAACAAATAGAAACATTTATTCAGGATGAAGAATTTATAGCTAAACAAAATTTGTACCCACCATTTGATCCTATAAATTTAAAAATTCACGAAGGGACCTTTTCACATGCTTGTTGTCCATCAACTTATTCAACGGACAGAGGTTGTCTTTGTGTTGATAAAGAGCAAAATGAACTATTTCTCACTCGTGGAATGAATCGTACCGGTAAGAATTATACGAAACTATATGAAGAATTATAAGAATTCAAAACACTTTAAGAGAAACATTCCCAAAAACAAACTTTTATATTATATCATGAATTGTGAATATTGTCAATCTTTTAATTCATTAATTATAGATTATAGAGAAGGTATAAATGTATGCACCGAATGTGGTGTTGTATCTGAGGAAGGAATGTTTTTTTCTAATCAATATATTGATTCTATGTACGGATGTAATTCTTCTCAAGATTGTTTTAGATATCAAGATAATTACGATAACGAAAAAGTATCTACTGAATACAATGTTTGTGATTTAGTAAAACATGAAGCTGAAGAACTTGAACAAAAAATGCTAAAATATAAAGTTGTTCGTGGGAAAAATGTAAAAGGATTTAAGGCTGCATGTTTGTTTTTATCTTTCAAAAAATTATCCCTTTCAAGAACGATAGAGGAAGTGTCAAAACAATATGGAATTTCTTCACAACTCTTATCAAAATCAATAAAAAATATTGAAAAATATATAAATTTTAACGATACTAATTTTAACGATATTGATCGTAATCCAATTGAAATATTAAATCGTTTTATAAGCATTATATTTTCGGAAGACAAAAACAAAACAACCAGAAAACAAGTCAAGAAAAGAGTAGAAAAAATATATGAAGAGACCGAACTAGTTTTTTTGGGAAAATCACCAAAAACGATTATTTGTTCTATAATCATATATCTTTTGGATAAAGAACCTAATCTATTCACAGAAAACGATATTGTAATTTCTAAAACGGAAATATGCCAATATTTAAATATTACGAAAGTAACAATAAACAAGAGTATCAAATTGCTAATAGATTTTTATAAATAAATTGTTTAATCGTATATCATTCTACGAATATTTTCTATTTTTTTCATGTTCAAAGTTGTGTTCAACAATTGATCTACAAAGTTGACAACTATTGCTGCAGCTAAATATTCGATGCTGTGAAAAATATAATTCTGCTTTGTCGAAATGACACGTGCACACTCTAACCTGCACTTTTTGACCAAAACCATTTTATCTTTATGCTTCATTTCAAGTCCTTGCATTTGAATAAGCTGAGTAACTTCTTCTTTGAGAGACAAGTCCCATTGTAACAGTGTTTTTTCATTAACTTCTTGATGATGATGATCGTCTTGTCTGAATATAGCGATCAGTTTATGAACTTCGGAAACGGACACCTTCATTTTTTTTGCCCATTTGTGCGTGATATGATCCGTCAAATATCGGTTCTTCAAAACTTCCTCAACAAGGTAGGACGCACAAATGATCTCTTTGATATCGTAAACTGCATGGTTAAACTTGTAGAAGTCGTGGATCGTGGTAAAGAAAGCTAGCGTGTTGATCAACTTGAACCGTTTACAGGTGCTTGATATCTTCTTCAACAGTTCGTGATCGATGACAGAACCACTAACATGGGTGCTGTTATCATATGATATCTGAAATTGACAATCTCTGTTGTCAACTACTCCGCATGAGACACAAACGCAATCACCAGAAACGTGATCGTTTAAGATCGTATTCTCTTCTCCACAATTTGTGCACTTAGGAACGCTACTGGTCTCCATTTATAGAAAAAAAAAAAATTGGGGAAGAGAAGAAGAAGATGTGTTTTTTTTTTTTATGAGTATTTTATGAGTGGACCCCTAGTATTTATAGATACATGTGAAGGTGTGATGTATTTTTGGAAACATTTGGAATAAACGTATTCACAATTTTTTCATTAAGAATAACGGGGTAAATGCATTTAGATTCATCATGGACTGTAAAACATTCGTCAATTTTATTTGAGTTTTCATTATATGTATACATCATTTTAGAAAGATTGATGTTACTTAAAATCAATTCTATTGATCTTTTCAAATTTCTTACACCAGCTTCAACCGGAGTTTTAGAAATGATGTAATTTAATATATCTTCTGAAAATACGACGTCTTCCTTTTTAATTGAAAATTGATTTTTCATTTCTGGAATAATAAATTTTTTAGCAATTTCCAGTTTATCTGTTTTATTATAATCTTTCGCAGAAATACGAATCATTCGATCCTTCAAAATTGGATTGATACAATCGTCATTATTATAAGTAAATACGATAAGACACTTTGATAAATCAAAAGGTATATCCGAAAAATATTTATCAAAGAACTGATCATTTTGTGAAGGGTCTGTCAAATGAATTAAAATATTAATAAGTTCTTGTCCTCGTTCAGTGTTACTTACTTTATCTAATTCGTCAAAATATAAGACGGGGTTCATACAGTTTGCTTTTATTAAAGAGTCTGTTATTTTACCCCATGTAGAACCCTCGTATGTAAAACCATGACCATCTAGATAAGAACCATCAGACGCTCCTCCCAAGGGAATGAATTGAAAGGGTAAGTCCAAAGCTCTACACACACAATCCTTAACCAGTGTAGTTTTTCCAACACCAGGACTTCCATGAATACCAATAACATTTCCTTTAGAATTCGGGTTTGCGATCCATTGAGCTAAAATTCTAATAATTTGATTTTTGGCGTCGTCATGACCATAAATAGTTTCCTTGAAAAAATCTTTAGTTTTGTTTATATATGAAGAGATTTCATCTGATGAAGACAAATTAGTTACGGGCAACTCTTTATATTTACCAAAAGGAACTTTCATTAAATTTTCAATTAAATTTTGATATTTTGTTTTTTCTCCATTAGATGAAGGCATTTGGTTCATCAAATTCAACTTTCTAATGGCAATAGACTTGGATTGTTCGTCCAATTTAGAACGCAATATTTTAAATCTAAGCGGTACAGATGTATCATTATAAAACGAAACAGCGGTATCTTGTTTAACATATATATGTTGTTCTTCTTCTGAAAGTTTTGTAAAATATAGTAGCTCTTTTTTAGTAAGTGATTTTGTGTATTTATATATATGTTTATCCGGAAAGCAATTTTCTTTATCCTTTTTTGGTTTGTATTCATCATTTTCATCTTCTTCTTCATAATCAAGTGAAAATTTAATTGGAATAAGTATAGTCTTATTTTTTTTGGAGTATCGATTTTCTTTATTTTCTTCATCTTCTTCTTCTTCTTCATCTTCTTCTTCTTCATCTTCTTCTTCTTCATCTTCTTCATCTTCTTCTTCTTCTTCTTCATCTTCTTCTTCTACATCTGTTTCACTTTCATTATAGTCAAATTCATCCTCTTCCGTATTCTCATCATATTTAATTCTTTTGTTTGAATTTTCCATTGGATTTTTATCACATGAATATTTTCTTTTGTTTATCACAAGTTCTTCCATTTGTTTAACAGATAACGTTGTTTGTGTACTAACTGTTTTTTTTGTGATAGAAAGTAGTGTACGTGAACGTGTATTGTAATGAGGATTATACATCATTAGTTTTATAACAGAATTATAGTTACACACAATTAAGTTTTATATATGCTTTCAAACATCAATATTGTTTTTAAACACAAATCAAATTTTAAACTAATTTTATTTTTTAAAAAAAACATGTTTTAAAATTTGATTTATAAAAAAACCTATAACCCAAAATAAAATATAAACTTAAAAACATTAACTTTATATTCTTTATTATAAAAGTATTATTTAAACGTATTAAAGTATGTCTTCCATTTACAAAGAGTTGTCTTTTGAAAATAACACGGAATTAATTCAAGGAATTCAGTTTACTGTGATGAGTCCTGATGAAATTAGAAGAATATCTGTGGCTGAAATTGTATCTACCGATACTTTTTCAGGAAACGAACCTGTTATTGGAGGACTTTTTGACAACAGAATGGGAGTTATTGAACATAATAAAATTTGTAAAACATGTGAGCAAAAAAACACCTTTTGTCCTGGTCATTTTGGACACATTGAGTTGTCTAAACCGATCTTTTACATTCAATTCTTTGATATGGTGCGAAAAATTCTCAAATGCGTTTGTTGGAGGTGTAGTAAACTTCTTGTGGATGCGACAAACGAGGAGGTCCAAAGCATTATGAATAAGAAAATTTCTCGTCAGAAACGTTTCGAGCTCATGTACAAGCTTTGTTCAAAAACAAAACGTTGTGGAGCTGATAATGTGGATGGATGTGGTGCCAAGCTTCCTAACAAAATTACCAAAGAAAAGATTGGTAGAATTTGTATGGAATGGAAGGACACCTCTGACGAGGAACAGGTCAAGAAACAAATTTTTAATGCAGAGGAAATTTTGATTATACTGAAGGGTATCACTAACGAGGATGTGGATTTACTAGGGCTTGGTGTGTTAGGCTTAGGTGATGATCACAATCGTCCCGAGTGGCTTATTTGCACCGTATTCCCTGTTCCTCCGCCTTCAGTCAGACCATCCGTCAGAAATGACACAGGTCAGCGTTGCGAGGATGATCTCACCCACAAGTTGTGTGACATTGTCAAAACTAACAATATGTTGAAACAAAAAATAGAAAAAGGAGCACCAAAAGAGCAGATTGATTATTGGGCGATTCTACTTCAATATCACATTTCAACATTTGTAGACAATCAGCTACCAGGGGTTGCTCCAGCTAAACAGAGAACAGGTCGTCCTCTCAGAAGTATTACAGAACGTCTTAAATCTAAAGAGGGACGTATTCGTGGAAACCTTATGGGTAAGCGTGTTGATTTTTCAGCTAGGAGTGTCATTACGCCCGACCCTGGTATCAGTATTGACGAGTTGGGGGTTCCTATCAAGATTGCTATGAATCTCACTTTTCCGGAGGTTGTTAACAAGTACAACAGAGAGGAAATGTTGAAATTAGTATTGAATGGTCCTGATATATATCCTGGTGCTAAATATGTACGTAAACACAAAGAAAGCTACCGAACTATTCGTTTGAAAAATATTGATTCTTCTATGGTTGATTTGACAAACGGTGACATCGTAGATAGGCATCTTCGTAACGGGGATTATGTTCTTTTTAATAGACAACCTTCTCTTCATAAGATGTCTATGATGGCTCATAAGGTGCGTGTTATGCCATACGACACGTTTCGTCTTAATGTGTGTGTTACACCATCATACAATGCTGATTATGATGGTGATGAGATGAATATGCACGTACCTCAATCATTACAAACAGAGAACGAGCTTATTCAATTAGCTTCTGTACCTACACAAATTGTTAGTCCAAGACATGCGAAGCCTATTATATCTATTGTACAAGATATTGCTCTAGGTGTTTATCGCCTCACAAGAGATTCTAGCTCTTTGTCTCAAAAGCATTTCTTCAACATTTTATGTAACGTCAGTAAGTTTACCGGAAGTTATGACAAACCAGTATTTAAGGATGGTAATAAATTTAATCCGGTTTGGTCTGGAAGACAACTGTTATCGACAGTCATTCCACCCAATGTAAATTTGATGACCGGTAATAATTCTTTTGATAGCGACAAAGGAGACTCTCAAGCCAACTTTGTCAAGATTGAAAATGGAATTATTAAACAGGGTATCATTGATAAAAAGATTTATCAAGACATGACAAACGGTCTTGTAAGCATTGTTTATAACGACAACGGACCTAAAGAGTGTAGTGATTTATTTGACAACACTCAAAAATTAATTTGTGATTGGTTAGTGTACGATGGATTTAGTGTCGGTTTGAGTGATTTGTTGATTGACAATGAAACCAATGCAAAAATCAAAGAAATTACAAAACAATTAAAGAAGGATGTTTATACTGAAATCCGAAAAATTCATCAGGGTGATTTCAGAAATACATCTATTAAAACGAATGAAGAATTCTTTGAAGAGAGTGTTAACAATCTTCTAAACGATGCTAATAAAACGATTGGAAAAATTGGTATGGAAAAGATTGATGATAGTAACCGCATGTTGAATATGATCAAATCGGGAAGTAAGGGAAACACTATCAATTTGGTTCAAATGGTAGGAAGTCTTGGTCAACAGAGTGTAGAAGGTAAGAGAATTAACTATGGTTTTGATAATCGTACTCTCCCACATTTTACGAAATACGACGATGGTCCAGAGAGCAGAGGCTTTGTTGAAAGTTCGTTTGTACAGGGTCTCACTCCACAAGAGTTCTTCTTCCATGCTATGGGTGGAAGGGAAGGTCTGATTGATACTGCTGTCAAAACATCTGAAACAGGTTATATCCAGCGTAAATTGGTAAAAGCTATGGAGGATTGTAAAATCAACTACGACATGACGGTGAGAAACGCATCCGGAAATATTATTCAGTTTCTGTACGGTGATGACGGTATGCAGGCCATCAAATTGGAGAACCAGTACATTAAATACATTGAATACGACAAACTCACTCTTGAACACAACTTCTTGTTGTCCCATCAGGACAAATTGAGTAACTTTATGGACGCTGAAACGTTGAACGAATTTTATGCGGATAAAGAGTGGTCAAATAAAATGTTTGGTTACTATCAAAAAGTATGCGACGACAAAGAGTTCTTGATCAAACGAGTGTTTAAGGGGAAATATGAATCTAAAATTGTATATCCAATCTCTTTTCAAAGAATTCTCGAGAACGTAGTTGGAATGTTTAATTTAACAAATGTAAAAACAGCGAGTAACTTAAACCCTTTGTACATTCTCAAAACAATAGAATCATTGGAAGACGATGGTTTGATCATTAACAGACTCAATACAGGTAAAATGATCCTCGGGATTATGTTGAGATATTATCTAAATCCGAAGCATCTCATTAAAAATTTACATCTCACGAAAGAAGCATTTGATTATGTTGTTCAAAAAATAAAGGTTAAGTTTTACGATGCCTTAGCTCCACCTTCAGAAATGGTTGGAGTAGTTGCTGCGCAAAGTATTGGAGAGCCTTGTACTCAGCTTACATTGAATACATTCCATTTGTCTGGTGTAGCGTCTGCTTCTAAAGCAGTACGTGGTGTTCCAAGAATTAAAGAACTGTTAAGTGTAAGCAAAAATATGAAAGCACCCTCGTGTACTATCTATATGAAACCAGAATTTAATCAAGAACTATCAGGTGCACAAAAATTGATGAACGAGCTTGAAATCACACATATTAAGGACATCATCAAATCTTCGGACATCTATTATGAAAATAATTCAGTTACAACCGATATTGATTCAGACAAAAACTTTATGGATTTTTACAAACACTTTTCTGAATTGGACGACTCGTGTGATACAAAGTCACCGTGGGTATTGAGATTGGAATTAGACAAACAAAAACTTGCAGATTTCGGTTTAGATGTTGTAGAAATTAATCACGCAATATTTAAGTTTTATGAAAACACAATTCAATGTAATTACAGTGACGAACACGAAGGTAAGATTATTTTTCGTGTGAGTTTCCACGAACATAAATCGGAAGATACCATTACTGATTTGAAAGCGCTCGAGCATAATTTATTGGAAACCATTGTTGTGAAAGGGGTCTCTGGTATTAAAAAGGTTAGTCCTCGCAAATTTGAAGAATGTAAATATAACGACGACACGGGTTCGTTTGGTAAGGATAAACTATACGAATGGATATTAGATGCTGATGGTACAAACCTTATTGAAATTCTAGGAAAAGTTATGGTTGACTCTAGGAGAACCATTTCAAACGACGTCAACGAAATTTATCAAACGCTTGGTGTTGAAGCGGCACGTGAAATGTTGTTGAACGAAATCAAAGAGGTTCTTAACGATAGTGGTGCTGTAAATTATAGACATATCGCTTTGTTAGTGGATACAATGACATCGAAGGGATATCTTCTATCGATTGATCGTCACGGTATCAATCGCAGTGATATCGGACCCCTTGCTAAGAGTAGTTTTGAGGAAACATCCGATATGTTGATTAAAGCAGGAATATTTTCAGAGTTTGACAAAGTGAATGGTGTATCTGCTAATATTATGATGGGACAAATCCCACCATGTGGCACTGGTGATACTGAAATCTTATTAGATGACTCTAAACTGTTACAATATCTTGATGAAAATGATGATGATAAATCAGATGACGAGGAAAATAATGTTGAAGACGAAGATGAAGACGAATGTACACTAGAAAACTTGTCCTTCCAACACGAATTTGATGTTACCGAAGAAGAATTTTAAAAGATGAAACACAAAAAGAGATAAATAATGATTGAAATTAAAATTAATTTGCCATAATTTTTTTTATGATAATCACTTTCGAATAGATACACCGTTTTTGTATCCACAATCATTAAATATATTGATAAAAGTAACATCGTCAATATATTTACTTTCAATGAATAATGTGGTTTTTCTAACATACTCCATGTTAGAATAAATGGTAAAGTATGTAAAATAAAATCAAATACTAAAAGATTTGTACTTGTCACAATTATACTATATTTAAAATCGAACCCGATCGGAGTTAGATCAATAACATCTGCTTCTATTCTTTTTATGCCATGACTAATGTAGTAAGAAAATGCATATTTATGGATGAAATAGAAGAATTCGGTCTAAAATATATTATATTTAACAATGTCAAAAATGAAGAGTATGTTGTCAAATACTTAAAAACCATTTTTATTTATATATATTTAACTTTAATAATTTCTTTTTGGTTTTAAAAATGTTATTTAACAAATTCTTGATATAAAAAAAAAGGAGAAAGAAATGTTTTTTTTATGTTGATATTTATAAATTATGAAAACTGTTATTTTTAATTCAAATAACTCAATTTATTTATGTCATAACGGAGACCAACGTATAACTTATATGTACGAACCGTTTACTCAAACAATAGTTAACGGATTTAAATCAATTGATTCTTCAATAGTAATAGAAGAAAGATATGGTCATATAGACTTTGGAAAGATAAAAGAGGGATCCATATTTATATTTGTAGGGGTTTTCAAACAAGCACAGTCTTCAGTTCCTTGGGAGTTTTTACAAAAAAAAAATATTTACACCATTTATTTTCAAACTGAGCCTTTGTCCAAATTAAACCTGCCTGTAACATTTGTAAATGAAATTTGGGACTATGGTTATCACAATATAGATAATTATGAAAATCAAAGTTCTTCCTTTCTAAATACACGTTTTATTCCCTCAGGCGTAAATTTAAAAAAACCACACATGATTCAATCCGATATTTGTGACCAGTTAATCTTTTTTGGACACATTTCTGAAAATAGAGTTTCTTTTAAAAGAATTATTGACTCGAAACCTATCTTGAAAAAAGCGTTCAGAACTGTTTATAATGTATGGGACGAACATTCTTTTACGAAATTAATGAAAAATTCGAATGGAATATTTTTAAATTTTCACAAGTATGAATGTTATAAAACACCAAATAAACCGGTGGCACCAAGAATATCAATACTCTTAAATTCAAAATGTCTAATCATCTCAACACGATGTTACAAAAAGGATGAAGAAGAATATAAAGACATGGTGTCTTTTTGTAATTATGATGAAATAGAAGGAGAGTTTTTACGTTTGTCTCAAATGACGAAAGAGGAAAGACAATTACTTGCTGACACACGATATGATCTTTTTAAAAAAAAAATGTGTCCATCTCAAATTTTTGAGGATGCTAAAATAAAAGATCTTTTTGGAAATTAAATAAGTAAAAATTCATCCAATGACCTTTTGTACTATAACGAATTGGCATATTGTTATATCGGGTTTAACACTTTTGATATACTTTACATACAAAAAGAGACATGATATGGAGCGTTATTACATCAACAAAAACAAATCCAAATATATGTGTCTGCGATATGCAAAGTATATTTTATTGTTTTGCTTCTTTTATAATGTAAAATACATAATTTTTAATAAAGTAAAGAATCAAATAAATAAATTACTTAAAAAAAGAATATGATAAACTTTCATCAGTGAAAAACTATATTTGCGTAATTAATATGGCACCAGCTATCGGAATTGATTTGGGAACTACGTATTCGTGTGTAGGAGTATGGAAGAACAGTCGTGCGGAAATCATTGAAAATTCTCAGGGTAATCGTACAACACCTTCGTATGTTGCATTCACAGATACAGAACGCCTTGTTGGCGACGGTGCTAAAAATCAAGCATCCAGTAATCCAGAGAACACAGTTCATGACGCAAAACGACTTCTAGGACGGGAATATACAGATACGCATGTTCAGAAGGATATGAAACTATGGTCTTTTAATGTAATAAATGACGGAAAGAACAAACCCAAAGTTAAGGTGACACATGCCGGAGAGGAGAAGAGTTTTTATGCAGAGGAACTCAGTGCTATGATCCTAACTAAAATGAAAGAAACGGCTGAGGCGTTTCTGGGTGAGACGGTTACTGATGCGGTTATTACTGTTCCAGCATATTTTGGTGACAGTCAACGTCAAGCCACTAAAGATGCTGGTGTGATTGCTGGGTTGAACGTTTTGCGTATTATCAACGAACCTACAGCAGCTGCTATTGCGTACGGTTTGGATAATAAATGTGAAAAAGAGAAACATGTTCTAATTTTTGATTGTGGTGGTGGTACACATGATTGTACGCTTCTATCTATCGAGGATGGTATCTTTGAAGTCAAGGCTACCGCTGGTGATAGTCATCTTGGTGGTGAAGACTTCGATAATATGCTTGTGGAGCATTTTGTGAAAGAATTTAAACGTAAACATAAGGAAGATCTTACTTCTAATAAGCGTGCGATCCGTCGTTTGCGTACGAGCTGTGAAAGGGCGAAACGTACTCTATCTGCTAGTACTCAAACC
>Ga0307980_1000762_pt1 | contig 14202 bp, 15 predicted proteins | sample OrgLakmetage1060_FD_201817 | JGI IMG/M metagenome (GOLD analysis project Ga0307980, IMG submission 201817) | Saline water microbial communities from Organic Lake, Antarctica - #1060 | ecosystem: Environmental > Aquatic > Non-marine Saline and Alkaline > Saline | place: Antarctica: Organic Lake... | reverse complement strand
ATATCATTCTACGCTGATCAATAGCTTTTAAACTACTTGTGCTTAAAATCACACCGTGGTAAAGTGTACTTAAGCTAATAAAAATTAGGGGGCAAAAGTGATCAAACAAGGTCTTATAAATAAAAAAAGTCAAAGCGGGTTTACGATAGTTGAACTCTTGATCGTTATCGTGGTTATTGCTATTTTGGCGACTATTACAATAGTTTCGTATACCGGATTTACACAACGTGCGAATACTACAAAGGCGCAGACCAATGCTCGCTCTGTACAGAGTGTTGCAGAAATACACTTTGCAGAACTGGGCACATACCCGACTGCTGTAGCTGACTTTAGCAGTACTACTCTATCAGCTAGGTTGCCAGATGGAGTTACACTTCTAACTGGTATCACTACTCTTTCTGCTACAAATGGTGAAGACAGTGTGCTCTATGAAGTTTGTGACGCAGGCCCTGGTGGGTTTAGGGTTTCTTACTGGAACTTCAGCACAGGAGCTGTAGTAGAAGCTGTCGAAGTAGGCGAGTGTGATACTGCCGGTACTGCATCCTATATTCGTCCTACGGCTGCATAATCAAGTAGTTTCTATAGAACAAATCGTTACTTTATAGAATAGAATAACTCCTAGCCTAGCTAGGAGTTATTTGGTACTGGGAACTTGCGAGCGAATTGTTTAACTTCTTCTTGGATCTCTATAAGTTTTTGTGGTTGTTCACGCAGTTCAATAGTCTGTTTAATAAAGTTTGCAACAGCTGGCATGTCTTCTACCTTCATGCCGCGTGTAGTGATTGCTGGTGTACCTAGACGCAGGCCACTTGGCCTAGCAGCTGGTAGAGGATCGTCAGGTATAACATTGGCGTTGGTGGTAATGCCAACGCTCTCTAGTACACTTTCGGCGACTTTGCCGTCAATTCCAAGACTACCTATCATATCTATAACTAGCAGGTGGTTGGCAGTACCGCCACTAATTAAGTTAAAACCACGATCTGTTAGTTCTTTAGCCAGTCTATCGGCGTTGTCTAATACTTGCTGTGCATAATCTTTAAATTCAGGTTGAGAAGCTTCGCGCAGTGCTACAGCCTTGGCGGCGATAGAGTGCATATGTGGCCCACCTTGCATGCCTGGGAAGATTGCTCGGTCGATAAGAGTTGGGATATTCTCAATAGTCTTTTCTGGTTTTTTCATGGGGTTGCCAACCTTGCCCATAGATAGCACTATACCACCGCGTGGTCCACGCAAGGTTTTGTGTGTAGTTGCTGTCATTACATGAAAACCATGCTCTAGTGGATTGGGCGAAACGCCGCCAGCAATTAGTCCAGCAAGGTGTGCCATATCGGCAACCATAAGAGCTCCTACTTCTTTGCCAATCTCTGCAAATCTAGTGTAGTCTAGCTCGCCAGGATATGAGCTAAATCCAGCCAATATTATCTTGGGTCTGTGCTCAAGAGCAAGAGTACGCAAATAGCCGTAATCTATCTCGCCGGTCTTTATGTCGGATTTGTACCGCACGAAGTTATATAGCTGTGCACTACGGGTAACTGGTGCACCGTGAGTAAGATGGCCACCGTGGCTGAGGTCCATGGCTAGGACTGTGTCGCCAGGGTTTAGCCAAGAATTATAAACAGCTTCGTTGGCTGGAGCGCCTGAGTGTGGTTGAACATTAGCGTGGTCGGCCTTGAAGAGCTGTTTGGCGCGATCTATGGCTAGTTGCTCTATTTGGTCGGTAAACTCTTGTCCGCCGTAGTAGCGACGACCTGGATAGCCTTCGGCGTACTTGTTGGTAAACACACTGCCAAGAGCTCGCAGAACGTCCTGGCTTACATAGTTTTCGCTTGGTATAAGCTCTATACCATCATACTGACGATCTATTTCGCCGTTGATGAGTAGTTCTACTTGTTCGTCTTGCATGGTTTATTTTTTCTTTTTCTCAGCAGGTGCACTAATGAGGCCTACTATGTAAACGGCTAGTAGTGCAAAGAGGCCGTAGATCAAAAGCGCAAACAGGGTAGAGAACTCAAAAACGTAGGTGTTTTCAAAAACCCGAGCTTCAAATATGCCTCGGAATGGTTCTAACAGTACATCAGTCATTTCGTATATCCATGAAACAAATCCGTTTTCGGCATTTGCGCCAAAGAGTTTAAGGATGAATCGCAGGGCCAAGAAGCCACCTATCAAAGAAAATAGTAAGTTGACTAAGCGTAGTACAAAATCTTTTATGAACATATTATACGTCCTCCTCATTTATATACCTTAATTATAACGCTCTCTGGCGTATTGGCAAATTGAAGGGTATCAAAAACGCCAGACTACAGGTCTGACGGCTTTATTGGAGGGCCAGGAGGGACTTGAACCCTCGACACCCTGCTTAAGAGGCAGGTGCTCTAACCAGCTGAGCTACTGGCCCGTACGTTACTGGATCATTTTATTATCTTACCTCTGTTTTTGCAAGTAATTTGTAGTATAATGGCCAGTATGCACCCGTAGCTCAGCGGATTAGAGCACTGGTCTTCGGAACCAGGTGTCGCAGGTTCGAATCCTGCCGGGTGTACCAAGAAATTATTTGAAAGAGAAGTATTTATGCGTCAACTAAACGGTTCGGAGCTAGCAGGTTACATTAAGGAGCGTCAGGCCAAACAGGTGAGGGCGCTTCGTCAGTCTTGGAAGGTTATTCCAAAACTTGCGATTATACAAACAACCGACGACCCGGTGATTGATATCTATGTGGGGCTTAAGAAACAATATGGCCAAGATGTGTTGGTAGATGTAGAGTCTCACAAAGTATTTCAAGCAGAGGTAACTGGGTTGATTAATAAACTCAATACGGACGAAACTGTACACGGGATTATCGTGCAATTGCCTATAGAGGACCCAACGCAGACAGATGAGATTGTAAATACAATTGATCCGGCAAAAGATGTCGACGGGCTAGGCAAAGATGCAGATTATATATCTGCCACCGCCACATCGATCGATTGGTTGCTAAATGGTTACGGAGTAGATCTAGTAGGCAAAGATATCGCAATTGTTGGAACTGGACGTTTGGTGGGTGCACCACTGGCAAAATTATGGCTAGAGAGTGACTATAAGGTGAGTACCTTTGACGATGATTCTAAAAACATGGCTGAGGATTTGCCGAACTTTGGCGTAATTGTTTGTGCTGCCGGCGTACCAGGCTTAGTGACATCTAGTATGGTCAAAGACAACGCTGTAGTGGTAGACGCTGGAACTACTGCATCAGAAAATGGAGAAGTGGTAGGGGACGTCGCGGCCGATGTTCGAGAACGAGACGACTTGAGCATCACTCCCGAAAAAGGCGGAGTTGGACCACTGACTATAGCTGTGTTGATTGATAATGTTATTACTAGCGCCCGAAAAGTAGCTGACGCCAAAGGTCAGCAAGACCTATAAGGTCTATTAGAGGCCGAGGGTGTCTTTGACTTTCTGAACTACTTGACGCGGAGTGAGATTGGCTTTGACAATGTAGCTGTCTACACCTAGTGTGCGAATTTCTTTGGGAGCTTCTTCTTCGCCTAGGTTGGTCAGGACGATAACTGGGATTTTCTTACCCCAAGCGTGTTTACGAATTTCTTGTAAGGCCTCTACTCCATTGACTTCGGGCATTTGAATATCAAGCAAAATAAGATCTGGCTTGAAAGTTTCGGCCAGCGCAATACCACGGCGACCGTCGTTGGCCAGCTTAACCTCAAAGCCGTCGGCCTCAAACTTCATGCGGTACATTTGGCCGATTACAGGATCGTCTTCAATGATGGCGATTTTAGTCATAACTGTTACAATATTAGCATAATTACTTTGAAAAAATTAGACATACAATGACTTTTACTCAACCTGGCATAAATACAAAAGAGATTCTTGAGAATAATACTGAGAGTGTTTTTCCGGAGCTTGATGTTATTCATATAGGCACAGAAAGGCTAGATGGTGGGGCACATCTACATTATCTAAAGGTTGAAGATGAATCAGACAAAAGCCCGAACAAGGAACTGTGGGCTGAGCGGATAGAAGAACTTGACAGACGAGTATCGGAACACCCTGAATGGCTCGCGCCACAGGTTAATAATAATGAGCTTGATTTAGACTCGCTTAATCCAGCCTCAGCTTTGCTCTATGGGGAAGGCTCACCGTCTTTGCGAGAGTGGGCTGGGACGATGAAATATTCAAAAGCGCTTACAAACCTATACTATCCTTTTGAAGATCGTTTTCCAGGTGAACTTGGTGAGAAAAGAGGGCTCTTTAACGGAGGAGAAGTAGATAAAAACGCTAAAGAATATTTCTTGAATGGGCTTGATGCCATAGCTATACGTACGAGGGCTAGGGTCTTTCAACAGATTATGAAAAGACAGGTAGACAGCGCACATGGTAGGGATCTTAACTGGACAAGTTTGGCTTGTGGATCGGCTATACCGTTAATTGAAGCAGCTGGCAATGCGAAAAAGGCAGGAGGTCATGTTCACGCCAACCTTGTAGATATTGATGATCACGCATTAGGCTTTGCCTCGCAACTTGCAAAAAATAAAGGCATGGACGAGGGTGATAATTACGATGTAATGGAACGTAATCTGGTCAGAGATCTTGTGGTTAGTAACAAACTCGCAGATGAAGTTTTGCCAGAGAGCCAGGATATGGTGGATATGATAGGAATATTTGAATATTTCGCAAAAGAAGGTGCTACTAAGTTGCTTCATAACGCTTACGATCTAGTAAAGCCTGGAGGCACGTTAGTGTTTGCAAACATGCTATCAAGCAGGCCCCAAAAAGAGTTCAATCAGAGATGCGTTGGTTGGCCAGGTCTAAATATGAGGTCAGTCGTTGAGATCTTAGATGTTGCTAAAGAGGCTGGCGTTGGTCCTAATCAGATAGATGTCTTCATACCTCAAGATGGTGTTTATGCAGTAGCTCAGGTTACGAAACCGTTAAGGCTGGAGGACTAGTTTCTATGTTGGTGGGCATTATCCTTGGGCTAATATCTGCAACTTCCTTTGTTTTAGCTTTACTCACAATTACAGCTCCATCCAGACTACTGCTAAAGGTTAGTTTTGGTCTTTTTGCAGTTTCTATGGGTATTTGGGCCGCTGGTGTGGGTGCGTTCTTGACGATTGACCAAGATTTTATAGCGGGTGTTGCCGTACACACTTATTATTTAGCTGCACTCTTCCTTATCTTCGGACTGTTTTTATTCACTTATATCTATAGCGGAATGGGTACCAGAATACCTAGCAGACACCTGTTTGTAGTTTCAGCAGTAAGTTTCTTGCCAATATTGGCTATGGGTTTTATTGTTATTACTCCTGGGGGCTTTATTGAATCTATTTATCCAGCTCCCTTAGCAGATGTCGATTTGGTGGCTTCAACTTATTCTGTGTACACCGGTGTGTTTGTAGTCTATGCTCTTGCTTCTTTGGCCTTTTTAACAAAGGCTTTGTACGTTCGAAGAGTGGCTAATAGAAAAATGAAAGTTCAACGTCGATGGATGGCTGCAACTATTGCTATAACCTTGCCCCTTGCTTCTGTATTTAATCTTTTTCTACCTCTTATGGGTATCTATAGCTTAATTGCGGTTGGCCCTATGTTGGTCTTACCGGTAGTAGCAATGTTCTTTTATTTAATGATTCGTCATAGCCTATTTGATGTTAAATTGGCTATCGTAAGGACTGCAACTTATGTTCTGTCTCTTATAACACTAGCTATAATTTATATGGGCTTGGCATTTGTAGTGTCTAACATGCTCTTAGGAAGATCAGGCAGCAATACACAAAACTTAATTGGCGTTGTTCTGGCATTGCTTTTAGCCTTTATATTTCAACCGATCAAACAGTTCTTTGATCGTGTTACTAATAAGTTGTTTTATAGAGACAAATATAGTGTTGATGAGTTTTTTGCCAAGCTCAACCGTACGCTAACGACAAATAACAATTTAAGACACCTACTTGAAAGATCAGCTAATATTATTTCCGATAATCTCAAAGCAGAGCAGGTGTTCTTCTTTGTTTATAATGATGATGACAAACCTATAAGCGCCGGGACAAAAGGTCATAAAGTGCTGCCTAAAGCAGATGCTCAAGATTTGGGTGATCTCGACAAGGTCTTAGTAACAGAAACGCTAGATGATGACGACAGTTTGCGACGCATGCTGGCTAGTCACGGCGTGGCTATGGTGGTGCCTTTGCGTCAAGATGGTAGTGTGACTGGATATTTGTGTCTGGGTGACCACCTGAGCTCTAAGTACACCTCTGGGGACGTTAGTGTGTTAACATCTGCGGCCGATGAACTAGTGATAGCTATACAAAACGCCTTGGCGGTGCAGGAGATTAAAGAACTAAACTCTAGCTTGCAACAGAGAATTGATGCTGCCACCAAGGAACTCCGAGCTAGCAATGCCCAGCTGCAGCGCCTGGACGAAGCTAAGGATGAGTTTGTGAGCATGGCATCACACCAACTGAGAACTCCGCTCACTAGTGTTAAGGGCTATATTAGTATGTTGGCAGATGGCGATGCTGGGAAAATTACGCCACGACAAAAGACCTTACTCAAAGAAGCTTTTACTAGTAGTGAAAGAATGGTTCAGTTGATAAATGACTTTTTGAATGTTTCTAGACTGCGAACTGGTAAGTTTGTTATAGAGCAAACAAAGGTAGAGTTGGGAGAGCTAGTCTTAGAACAAGTAGAGAGTTTGAAGCCAACTGCAAAAACTCGTGACCTTAAGCTGTCTTTTAGAACACCAGCTAAATTTCCGTCTTTGATGCTAGATGCTGCCAAGATTCGTCAGGTGGTAATGAACTTTATCGACAACTCGCTTTATTACGCCAAGCCCAATACAGAGGTCAAGATTAAGCTGTCACAAAAAGGCAAGAATGTTGAGTTTACTGTGACAGATCATGGGATTGGCGTGCCAGAGGCTGAACAAAGGCGCTTATTTAATAAGTTCTTTCGGGCCAGTAATGCACGCAAGCAGCGGCCCGATGGCACAGGTGTAGGCCTCTTTTTAGCCAAGAAGGTTATTGATGCCCACGATGGAGAGATTATATTCAAGTCTCAAGAAGGCAAAGGCAGTACCTTTGGGTTTAGCTTACCAGTAGAGAAATTAGTTACTGACGATTCGAACAAGCTCGACAATTAACCATACCAAGACTGTAACCACACCACTGGCAATAAGTACTGGTTTGACTATGCGCTTGCGTTCAAACCACCACTGTCCAAACTTGGAGCGGTTAACAGCAGAGATACGGGTAACAGTAGGCTTGGCCATAGCAGCGCCACTACCGCTGTAGACTTTATTTCGTTTTTTCTTAGATTTCTTTGCCATATGTTTATAGTATACCAAACAAAAACCCCACTCGATTTGAATGGGGCTTTTGTGGTCTGAATCGCTTCAGAAATGTGAGGAGCGGTCAGACTCTCTAGGCTTGGTCTGCAGCAGCACGTCGGCTGGCAATGTAGTAGCCAAGGCTTGTAACAATCGAACCTAGACCAACGACAGCAGCAATTGTGCTACCTACACCAGTAACTGGGAGTTCTGGTGGTGTCTCTGGTGGAACATCTTCACATTCTTTGCTGACAGTTACGTCGGCAGTGTCTTCGATGTATCCGCCATCAACGGTCACTTTAGCAACGTTAGTTAGGGTGTTTTTACCACACTCTAGCTTGTCTTTGCTGGTAACCTGAGCGGTAAATATTGCCCAAGCGTTAGCACCCGCAGCATAAGAACCAACATTGATTCCTGTACCGTTGGCGATGTTATCGCTAGCTCTTACGCCTTCTGGGGTTTTGGAGTTACCATAAACAGTTGATCCGTCTACATAAGACAAGCCTTCAGGAAGGGTGTCTCTTAACACAACGTTGTTATGCTGTTTTTCTCCAATATTCTTGTAGTTAACAAGAAAGTCAACTTTTTCACCAGGCTTAGCCGTGTAGCTCTTTGTCCAGTCGTTCTCACCGTGTTTACTCACCTTCTTGTTCATTTCGAACTCAGACTGTGCAGCAAACTGAGGCTTAACACGGAAGGTAACGTAACCGGCGTACTCAAAACATCCTGGTATCTCACCATTTAGTTCATCGTAACCTAGTTCTACACCTTTGCTAGTGAATATGTCCTCAGAAAGAGAAACACCTTCAGGACCAAAAACGTTGTTTTCAAACTTCAAAGTATTGTCTAAATAGGCAAGGTTGAAGTTTTGATCGCTGTTGAATTTGGCGTGGTCATATACTTCTTGAGGTGTAGCATTGCTAGAACTCAAGAAACCGTTAACCTGGATAGACTTTGCAGTTTCGGTTGGTAGGTTGAACTTTGCAGTTACATCCTTTGCAACCAAATCAAGGTTTTCGGCTGCGTTGTTGTGTACATACATACGTACTGTATATGTTTTATCTTTTTCTACGGTCATGTCATCTGACCATAGGTTGTTTGTTCCGCTCTCACGGATGCCAACGAAGTTACGCTCATCACCGATATTTGGGTTGTCGGTGATTGAGTTAAAAGTAACGTAGTTTGCGGGACTATCTATTGTAAAAGTTGAGCGGTTTGGTCCCCAAGCAAATATTGATGCAGGCACAATAACAGCGGCAGCTATCATTAGGCTTATTGCAGTAAATCGCTTAGGAGCACGCTTGATAAGAGAAAGTATCTTATTCATTTTGTATTCTCCGTTTCTTGGCCAATCTCGCAGATTGTGGCCAAAGTTAATAATTAAAAGTTTGGTTTACGATTGTTACAGGCCGAATTGTTAATACAAATCAGATCATTACATACCAAGTGAGTTTGGTTTAAGTGCATGTCCGAGTCCGAAAATGGACTCTCGAGGAGTCTACTCAATTGCGAGCCATAAGGCTCGAGCAAGAATAAACTCCTCGGTTGTGTTGTTTTGCTATAGGTCCTTTCTGGGAAGGGCGCTGGTTTTTAGGCCAGCACCCTTCCCCTTTACTCAGCAGCTTTCCCCGGGAGCCGGCGAACACTTGTTCGCAGGGTCTTCTGGGGTTGGGGCCTCGAACTCCGGCTCCGGAATGGGCTCCGGAGTGGGTTCGGTAGTAGACCCCTTGGGGTGGTCTACCTCCTCAGCAGGAGGCCTAGGTTGAGCGGGGCGTTCCATATCCTCTTCTGGAATGAACTCACCAGGACCGGGGTCATCGTTCCTGCCTTCACCTTCTGGTGCATTACCTCTGGGGGCAGGATCCAGACTTGGGTCCTTTGGAGTTTCCTCCGGTGTAGGCGGCGGAATGAGCCCGTCGCCAGGGTTGGTGCAACCAAACCGGATAAATCCGATTGTGGGCACAACCTCTGCTTTGGGCACGGTGCAGGTGGTCGGATCAATAAAAATCCAACCGCCGTCTCCTTTGGAGTTATTGCGAACTCCCATGTCGACGACAGCGCCATCCACAATTCCAGTGTTACCCGGAATCTGGCTGGCACCAACTACCTGTACTGCCTCCCAGTTGACAGGGTCAAACAAGACTCCGTCTCCTGCGTAGGAAGGAAACATTTCCTCAATACGCTGTAGAGCTGCGCGAATCTTTGAGTCTGAAGACTCGAAAGTTTCCGCGAGCTCCTCGCGAGAGGTGATCGGGTCGCCAAAGGCATCCTGACCAGCCTCTCTTCGTATAGCAGGCGCTTCCCAATCGACTCGGTCTTCGCCGATGACATAATCGTCATCAGCAAATCCCTGTTCCGACATGTAGAGCATGACTGCGTCTACACGACATTGGGGCAGGGCGAGCGCATCGATAGTGGGCGAGGGCGATGGTGACGGTGTGGCGATAAACTTCGTCTCGGCTTCTGAGCCTCCGATGCGAAATACGACACCTACCGCCACGATGACAAAGATTGCAAAGAGGGATACCCAGGACCCAATGGTCCCGATATTCCTTGAATCTTGCTTTTTCATCATGACCTCCTAGGGGGTCTAGTTGTTTCGAATACGGAGTGTGATAGAGCCTCCGAGGAGACCCCATGCGATGATCCAAAGTACTACTACCCATCCCCAGATCTCGACCATGAAAAGCCAGTCCAGGAAGGGTATAAGTACCCTTCCGACAACTGCCCCCAAGAGCCCCGCCACAATCACGATGATCGTGGTGAGCATGTTGGGCAAAGCGCCCAACTGTTGAGATTTGCTCGAATGCTTTATCTTGTCACCCTTCAAGCTGTAGACGTTTCTGTGCCCCTGAGGGCACTGCAACGTCTTGGTCTTTTGCCGGCGAGGTGCGGTGAACACAATGTGTTCACCGCACTTTTCATCCTTGCAGATGACCTCGTAAGAAGCCTGCGTAACCGGGTTGTTCATAATAACTCTCCTTTCCCCATGTGGGGATGTCGTTAACGATACAAATTTTGTATCGTCACCGCCCCACTTGGTGAGGAGCAGCGCGTCAATCCACCACAGTGAACTGGCGCGCTACTCCTCATGAAGGAGATATGAACTTCTAACCTATAGCAACAGTGCGTATACACTAATGTTTACACATCAGGACATGCACTGTAATGATCTGATTTGTTAATGACCTCCGTTACCTAAGCAGCCTCACACCGCTCGCAACTGATGGCCTTAATCTATCACAAAATGCTTATATTGTCAATAGATAACATAACAATTATGGGATAAGCACAAGCTTTTTGTTCCAAAGCGCTATATATGGTGCTAATTTGCACTTAGCTACACCATATAAATAAATGTTTGACAATGGTGGTGAGTGGGAGTATAACTTACCGCAAGCGTTGGAGACCGTCTCCGCAGCTACAAAGTTGTAGTATCGCTTGTACCAAAGAAGAGGGGTTCGCCAGATGGCAGCTATGACACAACCGGTGAAAAAAACGGCACCAAAGGAACTCCGCAAGGGTTCTAAGAGGTTCCGGAAGGATTGCAAGGTCTTGGAGAACATCCTTGTCCATGTGATTCTAGACAGGATCCCCACTGAGGAACTTGAGGGCATAGGCATTGTTGAGGCAACAGAGTTCGTCATTGGTCGCTTGAGTCAGGACGGAGTCCTTGCCGAGCTGACCTGCAAAGATGTGCCCCCACTGGAGGACATTGTGAGGAAGGCGCTGAGGAAGCGTGTCCTCACACAGATTAGGCCTACGACGGAGTAGGCCTGACATCTTAGGGAGGGGTGCGTGCGGGCTGACAAGCCCCGCGCCCCTCCCTCGCCTAACCAAAAAGGTTAGGCTCTTTTAATTTGCAAAATTATCTTAATAGTAGTATAAAAAGTTATAAGCCTAAGTTGAGTGTTCGTATAACACACAGCCTTGTTGCAATAAGGTAGCTTGTGTACATTTCGAGTCTAGGGAAAAAGTATGACGTCTAAGACACAAGAAGGGCGCCACTTACGTGGCCAAGTTTCGTTGATAGAGTATTTCAACGATTCTGAAGAACGCCTGGAAGAAGTACTTTCGGCAGTCCAACATAAGGTTGTGGGGGTGTTCTTGTCTGCTACCGACCCTCTGACGGGTCGCGGTACTGGCCAAGACAATTGCATCTGTGGATTGTCTGACAAGAGAAGTGATCTCGTTGACTATGTGGCGTCGCGCATTCGCCTGTGGGGTGTATTTGGCCACAAAGACGCCCCCAAGAAGGAAGTAAAACTTAATAAGTACGAGTGGGAAATAGTGATCAGACGAGTTCACAAGGAGCTTGTACTGATTGTCATTGAAGCAATGCTTGATGATCACAGTCTGTATAGGCTCAATAGTGATTGGTGCTTTTTGCACGAGCTGCGCAGGGGTCATGATCGTATGGCGCGCGCGGCAAAGGAAGCTTTCCGGAATAACCGGAACTTCCACGGTCTTCCGGATAACCAAGGGAGACGTCGCACTAAGCAGCACAGACCAGTACTCTTGAGGACCTAGACTCACGGCAAGGGACGCTAACAGTGTAGATGTGGAATAAGCATATTAAGCTGACCCTCCTACCATTAGCGTCCCTGCCGGGGATCTAAATCTATAATCGCCTCTGTTCAAGAGGTGTTTTCTTTGTTAAAATAGCTCGGTCATACATTTTTTATGGCCTCATCGTCTAACGGTTAGGACACCAGGTTTTCATCCTGGCAATCGGGGTTCGATTCCCCGTGAGGTCACCATAAAGGACTCATCTACATCGGATGGGTTCTTTTTTGTTGACAAAATTTGAAAATGGGCAGAAAATAACATTTGCCCATTAACAAGCAGAGGAAAGTGGTAGTATGGCAAAAGGAAAAGTCCTTGATCGTGTGCTCGATCGTTTCGGTGATCGAGCCAACATCAGCTTCACGCGTAGGAAGGGATTGACTTTTCGAGGTGACCCGGCGGGCCGCAAAGCCGCTGAGCTCATCGGCGTCAGTTCCAACCCCAACGGCCTAGACAGCATGAACTTGCTGCGTCGTGCCGCTTGGGCCATTGAAGAAGCGGCCAAACCGCGTTCAACAGCCTGAGACCTCGCTTGGCTGGGGCGACCATCTACACATCGGTCGCCCCAGCAGGGCCCACACAGGGTAATCGCACAGTGCGGTTACCCTATTTTCTTTGTCTTGGAGCTAGCCAATCTGTTTGTGCTAAAATTATCTATATGAACAAGGGTGGGAAATTCTTTAAACGTACAGTACGCGATGTGCCACTAGAGGGACAGACGGTGCTACTGCGAACAGACTTTAATGTGCCACTAAACAAACAGGGCAAAATTAGTGACGATCTGCGGATAAAAGCTAGCCTGCCGACCATAGAGTATTTGCTCAGCCACAAGTGTAGAGTTGTAATAATCAGTCATTTGGGCCGGCCGGGTGGAAAGCGTCAAGAAAAATATAGCCTAGAACCAGCCGCTGATAGACTCGCCAAACTACTCAAGCGCAATATCCATTTTGTTGATGCGACGATTGGCGACAGAGTTCATCAGGCCATCAAACGATCACCAAAAGTTGGCGTGGTGGTTCTAGAAAATCTAAGGTTTTTTGCTCAAGAAGAAAAAAATGATGCCGAGTTTGCTGCCAAGATAATCAAAGCCTCTGGAGCACGATATTTTGTGCAAGATGGTTTTGGGGTGGTGCATAGAGCCCACGCTAGTACAGACGCAATAACCAATTGTCTGCCTGGCGTAGCTGGTTTACTGCTCGAACACGAATACAGCACCATAGAGCGGGCTATGAATTCGCCCAAAAAACCGTTTATAGCGATTGTTGGTGGTGCTAAGGTTGGCGATAAAATAGAGGTAGTTGAGAAGTTTGTAGATATTGCCGATAAGATTGTGGTTGGTGGCGCCATGGCTAACACATTTTTGGCCTACAAAGGCTATGACATGGGCAAGAGCAAGTATGAGAAGGACAAAAAAGAGGTTTTAGATAGGATATACAAACTAGCAGAGAGTAAGGTCGGCAAAGACAAAGTTGATGAGTTTATAGTTTTGCCTAAAGATTTGGCGGTGGCTCAGTCTATCGACCCGCGGTCTAAGCGCCGAGTTGTGCCTATAGACAAGCTCGCCAAAGACGACATAGCCCTTGATATGGGTAATGAATCGATCGAGCGAGCGGTCAAGATCATAGAAAAAGCTCATACTGCTGTCTGGAATGGCACAATGGGTTATGCTGAACTACCGAAGTTTTCTTATGGCTCTGCCAGAGTGGCTTTGACGCTAGCGGCCCATCCAAAGATTGAGTCGATTATTGGTGGCGGAGATACGGCCGACTTTGTGATCAAGTGGTCTGGAGGCAATACAAAGCTGTTTAGTCACATATCAACCGGAGGTGGAGCCAGCTTAGACCTAATGTCTGGAAAATCTTTGCCAGGAGTCTCTGGATTACTGGACGCTCGATGATTATTAAGGTAAACTTTAAAGTAGTTAAGCGTAAGAATTATTAAAATGGCAAACGACAAAAAACTCATCGTCGGAAACTGGAAAATGAACCTTGGCATGCACGAGGCAAGTTTGCATGTTCATAAACTAGAGAAGATGATAAAAACACGACGAGACGTTGAAATAGTTTTGGCCCCAACATCTTTGACATTGCAATCTCTTAGTCTGCAGGTAAAAGCTAGGCAGTTTAAATTAGCTGCACAGAACTTTTATTGGCGCGATCACGGTGCCTATACTGGCGAGATATCGGCTTCACAATTACGTGGAATAGTTCAGTACGGCATAATTGGCCACTCTGAGCGACGCCATATTTTTGGTGAAACAGACAAAGATGTTCGCAACAAAGTAGGGGCGGCGATCCGTAACAACATTCGTCCAATCTTGT
>Ga0307980_1000754_pt1 | contig 14280 bp, 23 predicted proteins | sample OrgLakmetage1060_FD_201817 | JGI IMG/M metagenome (GOLD analysis project Ga0307980, IMG submission 201817) | Saline water microbial communities from Organic Lake, Antarctica - #1060 | ecosystem: Environmental > Aquatic > Non-marine Saline and Alkaline > Saline | place: Antarctica: Organic Lake... | reverse complement strand
CATCAAAGTATATTCTGTAAATAGAGACAACGTATTGTAAATAAAAATATAGACAACGTATTTTTCTCTAAAACACACCCCAAAGGGGGAAATTATTCCGTCACGCATTTATCACATTCCACACGCATTACGGGTTTTAACGGCAGAGCCCTTTACTCGTAATATTCATCGCATAATATATCGTAATTATAGAGGTCCAAGTGTTTCGCAAAACGCCTTGGGTGTAAACATTTCTGTATAAGCTCTTCGTCATAGCGCTCACATTTTTCTTTTATTTTATCGTAATCATATACAATTATACTTGGGTCAATCGTGTATTCAAGAACGTTCATTTTACCAGATTGAACTATACCTTGTGTTATTTTATCCACATCATAATCGCATATGGAACGATTTAGGTATCCTGTTTCAAAGACGCCAAATTGATTTAACCAATAATGAACGACCCAACCAACATTTTTTAGGTCATTTATTTGATTACATCCTAATTTTACATACAAATGAACGACGGCGTCGTTCAACCAAACCCACGTGATGGCGTATTTATCGACGTATTCGATTCTATTCATGGTATGGGAGTATTTGGATTATTTCTTATTTCAATTTTCAGACGAACAATTAGAGAACTCAACGTCGTAATATGTTGTCTCCATAAGTATTTATTGTAAAACTCATAAAAGTGTTGGCTGAACTTCTTTCATTTGTCTCCATAAGTAAAATATTATTGTAAATAAAAAATAGAGACAAAGTATTTTCTCTATAAAAACACCCCCAAAGGGGAAATTATTCCGTCACTCATTTATGAATTTTACCACTCATTTATCACATTCCACCCGTATTACGGGTTTTAAAGGGTACTTTAGTAGTATTCGTCGCATAATATATCGTAGTTGTATCGTTCCAAGTGTTTATCCATTCGTTTCGGGCGCAAACATTTCCGCATAAGCTCTTCGTTATAGAGATCGCATTTTTCTTTCATTTTAATCATACACAAGTATCGGCTGGTCAATTGTATATTCGAGCACACACGTTTCACCCGATTTCACTATGCACATATTTTCGTTGTAAATATAATAATTGAGGTATCCGACATCAAACACACCAAATTGGTTCAACCAATACCGAACGACCTGAATATCATCTTCCAAGTCGTTCACTTGTTCGCACACTAGTTTTACATTGAACCACGTATCGACATATTCAATGCGATTCATCTTTTGATTACACTATATTTCATTTTTCTGTCGCCTTGTTTATTTTTTCTATAATCAATTCAATGCGCGAAAACGTCTGATTACATATTACATAAGTTTCTTTTAAATTATTCAACCCTTTTATAGAAGACAATAAAGCGTCTTTCAGTTCGTATTGGGCACACAAAGTTTCGTTTTTGTTTAATAAAAATATAGAGTCATTCACGACGGCGTTTATTTTCTTTATGGTTTCATTCCGATTGTCTTGACGGTTCCATCGACGCATCCATTCCGGTATTAAACTGGTTCTTTCTATGTTTAAATACGTATCCCTAGTAATTAACTTTTGATTTATTTCTAATTTTTCAATGATTTTTAAATTGATCATTAGTTCTTCTACTTCCATATGATATTCACAATAAAAATATAACACAAAATAACCCACTTTAAAAAGTGGAATAGTACTCTTCCGACGCAATGTCGTAATCGTATGTTTCAAGATATTTCACCAGACGCCTTGGATGAAGCACTTTTTGTATGAGTTCTTCGTGGAATAATGACGTGGCTTTCTTCATCGCGTCGTAGTCATATGTAAACAAAGAAGGATTATCCGACAACCACTTCAGCTGTATTTTGGCTTGATTTTGCTGTAAAATATCCATCGCATTTGGATTGGAAGATAAATAAAACCAATTGATTTTGTCGACGTTGCGTTTTAACAAATCTATGGCGTTGGGATTGGAAGATAACCATGCCCAGTCAATTTTGTCTACGTTTTGTTCCAACAAGTGGATGGCATTGGGGTTCATAGATAATGACCTCCAATATATGTTGCGTTGGTTGCGTTCCAACAAGCCTATGGCGTTGGGGTTCATAGACAACATTTCCCATTTGATTTTATTCTGGTGTTGTTTCAACAAAGGCATTGCTTTTGGGTTGCGTGACAACAAAGACCAATCTATTTTGTCGGCATTGCGCGCCAACAAGCCTATTGCGCAGGGATTGGAAGACAACTTTTCCCAGTCGAGTTTATCTTGATTTTGTTCCAACAAGCACAACGCGTTTGGATTTAAAGACAACCATTCCCAGTCGATTTTATCTTGATGTTGGGTCAACAACTGAACCGCGTTTGTATTTAAAGACAACGTCGCCCAATTGATTTTGTCGACGTTGCGTTCTAATATATGTATGGCGTTGGGGTTTTGTGATAAACAATCCCAATTTATTTTATCCATGTTTTGTTCTATCAAGTATATGGCGTTTGGATTGCAGCATAACGACGCCCAAGATAATTCACTATGTGGTACAACGATTTTATTCATAGTTCGTGTTTAATTTATGTTTCAATCAATTTATGTTTCAATTTTTCAATTTATATTTCAATAAAAAATAATATCACTTTATATGTGAAATACACCTTAGACGAAGTCTTCGCCAATATCATAATCATATTTTTCTAAGTAATACAACAAACGCCTTGGATGAAAACATTTTTGCATCAGTTCTTCGTAAAATATGGACGTCGCTTGCTTCATCGCGTCGTAGTCATACAAACCAATCGCACTTGGATTACTACACAACCCAATATAATCTACCTTTTCTGGGTTGTTTTTCAACCACTCAATCGCACTCGGGTTTTTTGACAAACAAAACCAATCGATTTTTTCTTGATTTTGTTCTAACAAGTGAATGGCGCTTGGATTGCCAGACAACAAACTCCAATTTATTTTGTCGGGGTTTTGTTCTAACAAGTGAATGGCGCTTGGATTTGTTGACAAACAACACCAATCGATTTTTTCTTGATTTTGTTCTAACAAGTGAATGGCGCTTGGATTGCCAGACAACTTATCCCAATGGATTCTGTGTGGATTACGTACCAACAAAGCGATAGCACCCGGGTTTTCACATAACCAATACCAACGGATGTGGTCTATATTTTCTTCTAATATATGGATGGCGTTTGGGTTGGTCGACAAACAACTCCAATTTATTTTGTCGATATTTTGTTCCAACAAGTGAGTTGCGCTTGGGTTCTCAGACAATGCGTTCCAGTTTATACGTTCGGGGTTGTTCTCCAACAAACCCATCGCGTTTGGGTTCGAGGACAACACAAACCAGTTGATCCATTGTGGATTTTGTTCTAACACCTCGATTGCGTTCGGATTAGACGACAACCCGAACACATTTATTTTTTCATCTGGAACAATGCATTTCATCATATTTTTCTTTCAATGCTTTTTAAATGAAAAATAATTCAATTATTTCAATTTTATAAAGAAGAATTATGAATAGTATTCTTCGCAAGCTATGTCGTAATTATATTCCTTCAAGTATTTCATCAGTCGCCTTGGGTGAAGCACTTTTTGTATGAGTTCTTCGTGGAAGACAGACGTTGCTTGCTTCATCGCGTCATAGTCATATACAAGAATCGAATTATTGTACACCAACTTATCCCAATCTATTTTGTCTTGATTTTGTTCTAACAGCCCGATTGCGCGATGATTTCGAGACAAATTTCGCCAATCCACTTTATCTAGATTTTTTTCTAGAATATGTATCGCGTTTGGATTGGACGACAAACGAAACCAATTGATTTTTTCAGGATATTCTTCTAATATACACAATGCGTTGATATTTTCAGACAATTGGTTCCAATGAATCTTGTCTAAGTTTTGCTTCAACATATGTATCGCGTTCGGATTAGACGACACCTCGTACCAGTTTATTTTATCGGGATTCTTTTCTAATAAACATATGGCACTTGGGTTCATTGAAATTAATCTTGCTAACAATTTATCTAAGTTTTGTTCCAACAAGTGAACCGCGTTACAATTTCGAGCTAACTGGTACCAATCCACCTTGTCTAGGTTTTTTTCCAAAATAGGAATCGCATTCGGATTAAGAGACAAATTACACCAATTTATTTTATTCGGGTTTTTTTCTAATAAACATATGGCACTAGGGTTCAAAGACAACTCCGACCAATTTATTTTGTTTAAGTTTTTTTCCAACAAGGGAACCGCGTTACAATTACGAGACAACAGAATCCAATCCACTTTGTCTAGGTTTTTCCCCAATAAATGTATCGCGTTTGGATTGGAAGACAACGCACCCCACTCAATGTCATCATCGTGTTGTTCTAAATAAGAAATCGCATATGGATTATACGACAAACCCTGAGATAAACGGAACGCATTAAAGTTTGTCTTGTTAAACAATAACTTGTACATAGTATACGTTATATGTTATATGTTATATTCAATTTAAAAAAAATATGTCAAATGTATTTCTAAAAGGTGGAATAGTATTCTTCCGACGCTATGTCGTAATCGTATTCTTCCAGATATTTTATAAGACGCCTTGGGTGAAGCACCTTCTGAATCAATTCTTCGTGGAATAATGACGTTGCTTCTTTCATTGCGTCGTAATCGTATATTAATAAACATGGGTTATATTCTATGAAACTATACCAATTTATTTTATCTTGGTTTTGTTCTAACAAACGCCTCGCATTCGGGTTGGCAGATAATTCATACCAATCGATTTTGTCAAAGTTTCGTTCCAACAAAGCTATGGCACTCGGGTTTCTAGACAAATCAGACCAATCGAACCGGTTCATCACGGTGTCTATATGCTTTTCCAACAAATCTCCCGCGTTGGGGTTTGTAGACAAATGAGTCCAATTTATTTTGTGGAGGTTTTGTTCTAATAAAGGCAACGCGTTTGGATTGCGAGACAACAACGACCAATCTATTTTATCTTTATGTTTTTCCAACAAATGTATCGCGTTTGAGTATTCCGACAAATATTCCCAATCGATTTCGTCTACAATTTTATCCATATGCTTTTCTAAAAGTTCTACAGCATTTGGGTTTCTAGACAATGTTCCCCAATACACTTTGTCTATGTTCTGTTCCAACAAAGGAATCGCGCTTGGGTTGACACACAATGCTCCCCAATACACTTTGTCTAGGTTATGTTCCAACAAAGGTAACGCGTTCGGATTACCAGCCAATTGTAACCAATCGATTTTATCTTGATTTTGTTCTAACAAATAAATCGCACTTGGGTTGTTGGACAACCAAAACCAACTTATTTTGTCGACATTGCGTTCCAATAAATGAACCGCACTTGGGTTGTTGGACAACCAATACCAATCGATTTTCTCTGGGTTTCGTTCCAAAATATGAACCGCTTCTGGGTTCAAACACAATGAAACCCAATGAATTAATTCTGGATGTTTCTCCAAGTAATTCACCGCACACGGGTCGCGCGACAAACGCATAGATAAATCCATAAATGGAAAACATGACGCTTCGTAAATTAACTTATTCATTCTTTTACTTTTAGATGATTACCATACAATTTCAATTTTACCTTAAAAAAAATATGGAAATGTATTTCTAAAATATGGAAATGTATTTCTAAAAGGTGGAATAGTATTCTTCCGACGCTATGTCGTAATCGTATTCTTCCAGATATTTTATAAGACGCCTTGGGTGAAGCACTTTCTGTATCAATTCTTCGTGGAATAATGACGTTGAATTTTTCATAGCAACGTAATCATAGGTAAACAAAGAAGGGTTATAGCTTAACACATACCAATCGATTTTCTCTGGATGGCGTCGCAAAAGATCGACTGCGCTTGGGTTGCGCGCCAAGAAACGCCAATTTATTTTGTCGATGTTGCGTTCCAATAAGTCGACCGCACTTGGATTCAGAGACAACTCACACCAATCAATATTGTCGATATGACGTTCCAACAAGCACATCGCGCTTGGATTTTTACACAAAGCATCCCAATGTATTTCGCTTGGGTGTTGTTCCAACAAAGCTATGGCGCTCGGGTTTTTCGACAACATATACCAACTCACTTTGTCTAGGTTTTTTTCCAACAAGTGAATGGCACTTGGGTTGTTGGACAACCAAAACCAACTCACTTTGTCTAGGTTTTTTTCCAACAAGTGAATGGCACTTGGGTTGTTGGACAAATTAAACCAATCTATCTTGTCAGGGTTTTTTTCCAATATATCTATGGCATTGGGGTTCATAGACAATGCTACCCAATCGATTTTGTCTAAGTTCTGTTCAATCAAAGAAATTGCACTCGGATTGCTCGACAAATTAAACCAATCGATTTTGTCTACGTTGCTTTCCAACAAATGGATTGCGTTGGGATTAATGCATAATACATGCCAATCGAGCTTGTCTAGGTTTTTTTCCAATATAGAAATGGCGTTGGGGTTCAAACACAGCGAACCAAAATGAATGAAATCGGGGTGTTTCTCCAAATAATCTACCGCGTATGGATTGCGAGACAAACCCGTTGATAAATGACCGAACGGAAAACGCGACGCATCGTAAATTAACTTATTCATTTTATTGTAGATTTCAATTTCTTATTTAGGATTTCAATTTACCCCCAAGATTATCAGATTCAGAACTAAGAAAGAAGCAATTATTTTAGAAGACCCACGCGCATATGATATAGATGTAAGTATTTTCCATCCTGTCGACTATGTCTATTTAACCGACGTAAGAGATGATGAAATGGTGTGACTTGGTTTAATAGACAGCCCTTCAAATATCTCTGATAATGGGTACGATTCAATCTATGTATTGCCCAACCAAGCTGGTATAATAAAAAATAAAACAAAAAAAATAAAAGTTTAAGAAAGAAAACAAAGAAAAGTTTAAAAAGAAAAGTTTAAAAAAATGACGTAAATCAAAAGATTATCAGAAAACTTATTTTTTTCGTTTCAAATAATAAAATTGAAACGAATATCTCAATGATATAAAACTAAGATAAGATGACGTTGATATTGGCTGCTGTGCGAATGATTGTGTTTAATATCAAGAAAAAGTACGGCGTTGACCCATATTCACACATGGACAACGCAGAAATGGCTAAGTATTACAATGCGGTATCATACCTTTACATCCACGATGACAACGAAGATGTTCGGGGAATGATTTCGTGTGACATAGAAAGGCTTTATTCGGTTCACAAGGACGTTGTGTAAAAAAAACAAAAAAATGGGTTCAACCCTATTTTTTTTAGAGGGCTCATAAAATTGAATAGAAGTATAAAATCTTATGTTATACACACCATGAAATTATATTATGAACAAGGAAACCTTTTTTACGACGGAGTCATCGTCGACCATATGCGAAATGGTGTAGGTAAATCTTTCTATGAAGATGCGACTCTTTGTTATGATGGGTCGTGGGAAAATGATATGTACAACGGACACGGAAAATATTACGAAAACGGGGTTATGTGTTATGACGGGTCTTGGGAAAATAATATGCGGCATGGGTTTGGTAAATCGTACTACGAAGAAGGAACGCCACGTTGCGAAGGAATATGGGCAAATAATAGGTTGACGGATTGCGAAGGAAAAATGTATTACACTAATGGGACGCTTTGTTACGAGGGACAATGGAGTAATGAAACGTCGAATGGTGACGGAAAATATTTTGATGAAGATGGAACTCTTTGTTATGATGGGCAATGGAAAAACAATATGCGGAACGGGTCCGGTAAATCGTACAAACATGGATTGTTTCTTGGTGACGGAGACTGGGTAAATGACTCGGTAAAACGGAAGAAACACTATTAGAACTATTGTCACATATAATAAAATATTTATATGGACGTTCCAATCAGAACTTACAAAAAAAATTGGGTCCGCCACCCCAATTTTTTTTTGTTTTTTCGATGATTTATTCGATGATTTCCGGCTTGGTCTTCTTGTTCAGGAACACCTTCCAAAAGTAGGGTTCGCCTGTTACTGGGTTCACCTTGTTGTCCGGTTTCAACTTGAAGAAAGACGCCTTGTTTTCTGGGTCAAGCGACGACCACTTGCCACCACCGATCTCAGGGTCCACGGGCATGTCGTGGAAGTGAATGAAACACATTTGGTACACCTTACCATCTTTTTCCATAGGCACCATTTGGATCTCTTTCACGCACTCGCATTCGAACAACTCATTGAACACACGCTTCACTTTCGCCTCAGTCACAAAGGACATCAAATGTGGGATGCAAAACGATGGAATAGACATTGTTATTTATAGCTCTAAATGTTTTCTTATGATTTTTTCATTTCAATTTTTATAAATTCCATTTTGCTACCAAAAAAAATGGGTCCGACTCACCCTTTTTTTGTTTACCAGTTTTTCTCGTCTACCAGTTTTTCTCGTCTGCCCAGTCTAGTTTTTCCATCTTGACTGGGCGATCAATTGGTTCGTCCCAATCGATATCGAGCAGAACCAATGCTGGTGTCTCTTTCTTCACCATCGCTGGTACATTGGGGACGCTCGCCTTAAACACGTTGCGACAACGTTCCTCTTTGTGTCCCTTTTTACCACACAACCGACATGGTGGCACCTTGTCGCACTGGAACACCGTGTGTCCGACTTTCCGGCAGTAGTAGCATATTTTGTTGTTGTTCATATCGTTTATTTACTCAATTAGTCACTGGAACAATATGTCGGTATTTTTCATTTCAATTTTGTTAAATATCAATTTGACCTACAAAAAAAATTGGGCCCACCATCCCTTTTTTTGTTTTTTGTTTTTTTTTGTTTTTTTGTTTATTCGCAGAGGTCTTCCCAGTTTTCCACTTCTTCAAGTACAATTTCCACTTCTGCTTTGATGGGTTCTTGTACCGGAGCTTCGATAAGCTCCTTTGGACGCGGTACCGCTTTGCGTTTTTCTTTCATCCATTCTACCATTTTGTCGCGGTGGTCAATGATGATTTTGGTTAGTTCGTAGAGGTCGATTCCTTGCTTGTACGCACGAGCGCGCAACTTTGGAGCCTTGCTCATTTCGGTTTCACCTTTGCGACCAAACACCACCATTTTGTCAGTGCGCGCAGCCGATAGAACGTAACCCATCCAAATACGCTGGTTTTTCCAGCGAATATCACAATCTTTGTGCGTCATACGCGTCATGAGAAGTTCCATGTCAAATGACGGCTCATGGAGTTGGTCTTCGACCCAATTTGAAATGTTGGACCATTGACGATCGCCAAAGAGGAAGGGTTGTTTGCCGTAGCGAGATTTTAGCTTTGAGTCCACTATCACGAATTTTCCACTAAGGACCTTTGGGTCCAACATCGTATTCATATTAGAGGGCATAATTCATTGTTTGTCATTGTTTTGTTTCAATTTAAACGTATTTGATGTCAAATAGAGCGTTTTGATGTCAAATAGAGCGTTTTGATGACAAATAGAGCGTTTTGATGTCAAATAGAGCGTTTTGATGTCAAATAGAGCGTTTGGTATTAATTATAAAAATTGAACCAAAAACAGCGAATGTATTGTTTTAGTGCCTATATACAAATTTACGATAACATGGAATCCCCAATTGGAACTTCTCTTGACTCAGGAAACGTGGTGTTCAAAGACGCGGTGACTTTGGTGAAGCAGCGCAAGCTCAACTACAAGGCAATGACGGAAATGCTTTTTGTAAAATATCCGGGAATCGCTACGGAAATCTTTCACGCAACTTTAGACGAAAAGGAGACGAAGGTCGTAAAAAAACCTATGTCGACCGAACAAAAGCTACGAATTGCTCTTTCCCGTCAAGCGAAGAAAGAACACATGGACAAATTCAAAGAAAGCGGGGGACACGACCAAGAAGCGATTCAAGCCGAAATCAAGCGCTACGATGCCGAAAAGCGTAAAAACAAGAGGCTCCTATGCGATACCTTACAAAAGCGTAAGGCAGATTCGTCTTCCAATTCAGAAGACGATGGGGATAACGGAGAAGACGCTCACGAAGAAGATGCGGACGAATGAAGGGTATGCTTCAAGCAATTCACACACGGTATGCTTCACCTTACAGCCACACATGGTATGCTTCACCTTACAGCCACACATGGTATGCTTCACCTTACAGCCACACATGGTATGCTTCACCTTACAGCCACACATGGTATGCTTCACCTTACAGCCACACATGGTATGCTTCACCTTACAGCAAAAAAATCGGGGCAAACCCATTTTTTTATACTCATTTATGAATTTTCAGGCTCATTTCTATACGCGGGCTATAAAAAAAATGGGTTTGCCCCGATTTTTTTGCTGTAAGGTGAAGCATACCATGTGTGGCTGTAAGGTGAAGCATACCATGTGTGGCTGTAAGGTGAAGCATACCATGTGTGGCTGTAAGGTGAAGCATACCATGTGTGGCTGTAAGGTGAAGCATACCGTGTGTGTGTGTGCGCTTAATTTTCGACCAACTTCAAGAGGGACAATGGGCCCGAATCCACCATTTCCTGAATGTAGTTGTCCCACACTTCATTCTTGGTAAGATGCTCTTTCACTGGATCGTCGCGGTTTAACTTGGACCAGCGCGCCTTTTGAAGACACCGTTTGCGCGTGTCTTTCTTCAATTTGCGTTCCAGTTTGATGTGCTCGTCAGACCAGTGGAACCGGCGAGGTGGCGCAATGACTTTGTATTTCTTTTGGTATTCCATAATGTTCGCTGTATGTGTTTAGTTTAAATAAAAAAGCATTTCAATTTTTTATTTTATCATTCGACGTCAAAAAATTGAAGGTCAAAAGAATCTATGTATTCTCTAATGGAGTACACTAGTGAAAATTTACGAAAACCAACAAAGACATAATCCTTGCCGAGAATGTTCGTCACGAAGAAGCGTTCGCGAAGATTTGGCACACCTTGTTACAAATAAACAAAGAGCGTAATGCTAAAAAATATAGATGAACAATGGCGGAACTATGGTGTGTTAACATCTAAGGTTTAATTGGCGCGCTGGATACTGATTTCTCTCCATTGCGAAATTCATCCGTTGTAAGTCAGTTTACAAACAAAACTCAAAGAACCACGACTTCTTGGATAAAGAGTGCGCAAAGTACACATTTGACCAAATCAAGGTTGTTTGTGCTATGAATAACGTACGAAAGACAAGCGTAGCAAGCACAATTGTGCGGAGGCTTACAAGAAAACAAAGACATGTGGGTTGCGCAAGAAAATACTAAGCACCGATTGGGTAATCAAAACATGGAGGTATGCTTCACCATAAAGCGCAAAAATAGGGAAACCCATTTTTTTTAATTTTATTGTATAACATGATGAAAGAAATAGAAGATTCTCCTTTGTCTCAATATTGTATTTGGGTAGATGGTGGAGGGTTTAAGGTATTTTGGTATAATTACGGATATGTTATGCTCCTGAGAGACAAACCCAAACATATAATGGGCTATAGTGCCGGTGTACTAGTAAGCGTTTTTATTGCGTGTAATATAGATATACAAGTTGTAATAGATTCGGCACTTCACGTCTTACCAAAATGCAGCTTCGGCAAAATGAGCAAAGTGATTTTTGAATTTGTGGATAATGTGTTGCCACATAACGCGCATTTAATCGCACAACATTATGTAAAGATTGCTTTAGGCGACGCTTATTGTAAAACAAAGATTGTGGATACTTGGAACACTAGAAACGAATTAATTCAATGCTTTATACCGATGTTGATGGATTTCGACTACAAAGACCCTATGTATCATTGTCTCGACGCAACGTTTGCGCACGACTTAGACCATTATAGAAACAAAAAAGGCATATTGCGCGTGTCACGACCTACAACTATATTTCAACAAATTATAAATATGTTTACGATCGACAAACAAAGTGCCATAAAACTATACGAAGAAGGAACAAAACACGCACAAACACGTGGCTTTGGGTCTAACAAAAAAAATGTCGTTAAGATAACGCCACATTTTTTTTATTGTTCAGAATTGATTTAAAAATTAAACCATATTCAATTATGGCGGTTTTATTACCATTTTATCTTAGAATGGATCCAAATAGTGTGACCACAGACAAACCACTCGACGAAGTGGTGCGCACAATAGATATGCTTTTGGAACAATCAGGCATCTATTCACAACATGAAAAATATTTTTGGAATTACAAAGACACTACAGACGGAGAATATCAAATAAGGGTGTATGTCACCGAAAACAAACAACATATTGTAGAACCACGCAGTTTGACCCGTTATACATCTGAAGAGTTTAGGTTCTTGGTGCGCGAATTACACAAGATACTTGGATAAGTCGTCGGGACTCAAATAGAACTTATTTACAAATACTTCTTGAATATATTTTTCATGTTTACAAACACGCGGTTCGCTACAAGCCTCCTGGAACGGTTTCACAATCAATGTCTTGAATATTTCGTCGTGCTTATATAGCTGATATTTTTTTATGGTCCCACACTGATATTTTATCACTATATATACCACGTGGTTGTCACAATACGACGTCGACATAATGTCCACCCAAGCAGATTCAAAAGACACCCGAAAAATGATCGGAGTCGAGTGTTCGTCTTCAAGTGTCAACGGAATACAACGTTTAAGGATAATCATTCTCTTGTAAAATATACAAATGTTTATTTCAATTTATAAAATTGAATGAGTACGTCCATAATTATTAGAATTATGGACCCCTGGATAGAATATGACCAAGTTGTACTCTATATCGTTCGACGTTTTGGATACTTTTCAACACAATATTTGAGCAATGAATCGAAACATAAATATCAACACCATATTTGTGCCCAACGTTTCTTGCCTCGGTATAGTAGCATTGCGTTGCCACTCGCTTACAGCGAACTCTTGTCCAAAGAAACCATCCACTTAATTTATTGTTGGGAACTTGGCGCAGAACATTACGCACTTATGAATGCTTACACTTTGCGTGAGTTAAAAAAAATAGTCAAGAAAAATTATTATTTAGTAGAAACTATACAAGACAAACAACTCAAAAAATCGTGGGTAAAAGCGCTCATGGAGACACAAGCGTGGGGGTTAAATATATTTGCGATGACGCATAATTTACCAGACGATATATACCGCGTGATTCGTACGTTTATATAGATGAACAACACCAATGATTACATTTATTTGTAAACATAAATTTCATTTCGTCCAAATAAGGCCTCTTGGTCGTATACACAATGACCGGTTTATACGTAATATTTTTAATTTCTTCACGCGGTAATGGCGCACACCTAAAATCATGAATGTTCAAATGAAGATAAAATATGTTTCCTTCTTCTACAAACTCCACCATATGGTGGAATGTTACCGCTTTCGACATAATGCTTATTATTTTTATTTGTTAAATTTTATTTTTATTTTCAATTTTAAAAAAAAATTGGGTCCGCCACCCCTCTTTTTTTTGTTTATTCGATGATTTATTCGACGATTTATTCGATGATTTCCGGCTTGGTCTTCTTGTTCAGGAACACCTTCCAAAAGTAGGGTTCGCCTGTTGCTGGGTTCACCTTGTTGTCCGGTTTCAACTTGAAGAAAGACGCCTTGTTTTCTGGGTCAAGCGACGACCACTTGCCACCACCGATCTCAGGGTCCACGGGCATGTCGTGGAAGTGAATGAAACACATTTGGTACACCTTACCATCTTTTTCCATAGGCACCATTTGGATCTCTTTCACGCACTCGCATTCGAACAACTCATTGAACACACGCTTCACTTTCGCCTCAGTCACAAAGGACATCAAATGTGGGATGCAAAACGATGGAATAGACATTGTTATTTATAGCTCTAAATGTTTTCTTATGATTTTTTCATTTCAATTTTTAATGAAAAAGTTTGACCTCAAACATTACATAAAATTGAAATAATAATGTTGTTGTATGAATCCTATGGATGATTTTACGAACGAAGCGATTCATTATGCTACTCAGAATTACCGCAACATGAGAGATGACGTGGTGAATATGTTACACGTATTGTCGGAACTTGACTTGATAAATTGGACATTAAATACGATTAATAATCAACAGAATGCTTATGCGTTTGAAAATGAACCAAATTATGCGTTGGTGCGTAACCACCCGTTGATCGTGCTTTGTAATATGAACAATGTGCAACTCTCTGTTTGCTTCATAGAGTGCTATTTCTGTCTACGTCAACCTATTCGGTAGAGGTGTTCAACATATAGTGTCCAATATTTTTATTTAAATAAACAATGGGTATATACTATTATGTATAATATTATCGCAATAGGCTTTTTTTCATGTGT